>Ga0075030_100000433_pt1 | contig 36013 bp, 28 predicted proteins | sample LitLauG_LLR_2012_FD_71393 | JGI IMG/M metagenome (GOLD analysis project Ga0075030, IMG submission 71393) | Freshwater sediment microbial communities from Pennsylvania, USA - Little Laurel Run_MetaG_LLR_2012 | ecosystem: Environmental > Aquatic > Freshwater > Creek > Sediment | place: USA...
TGCTACACGCAATGCGGGCCTGAAAGGCCTTTGCTCGTCCAGAATCTGTGGCGCACAATCGTGCCGCAAAGTGGAATCGTCGCCGCGAAACTCAGCGCGTTTCCACACGATCTCGGTCGCTTCGGAACGACACTCAGGCTCGCTCGAGTGGGGGATCAAGTTTTCCCGGCGGCTGCCGAAAGGCCCGACCGCGCATACGCCCTGCGCGGCTCATTCCCGGTTGATCTCGCTGGCGTGCCACGGCCGCAGCACGCCACGCGCCAGCAGCGACATGGCGGCGAAGAGCGCGATGCCGGTGAGCGAAATCAGCAGCAGCGCGGCGAACATGCGCGGGATATCGAGCTGGTAGCCCGACAGGAGGATCTGGTAGGCGAGGCCGGCACCGGTTCCACCCGTGCCGGCAACGAATTCGGCGACCACCGCACCGATCAGCGCCAGGCCGCTCGATATGCGCAGGCCGCCAAAGAAGTAGGGCAGGGCGCCGGGAATGCGCAGGCGCAGCAGGACCTGCATGCGGCTTGCCCGATGCAGCCGGAAATAGCCCAGCAGGTCGGGGTCGACGCTGCGCAGCCCGAGCGTCGTGTTGGCGATGACCGGAAAGAGCGCCACCAGGGCGGCGCAGATCGTCATGGCCGCGGTCGGATCGCGGACCCAGATGATGATGAGCGGCGCGATGGCCACGATCGGTGTCACCTGCAGCAGCACGGCATAAGGAAAAAGCGCCGTCTCGAGCGTCCGGCTCTGCACGAAGACAAAGGCGAGCGCCGTGCCGCAGAGCGTGGCCAGGGCGAAGGCGAGCAAGGTGATGCGCAGCGTCACCAGCAGTGCGGCGCCGAGCATCGACCAGTCGGCGATCAGGGTCTGCACGGTGCGCCAGGGCGAGGGCAGCACGTAGGGCGGAACCTCCAGCGCATCGACCGTGATCTGCCAGGCGCCCAGCAGGACCAGCGCAACCAGCGCCGGATAGAGCACGGCGCGCAGCGGGCGCGACAGCGCTGCGGCGGCGCCGGTCATGGCCATCGCGGTTCCCGCCCCGCGGAACCGTGCGGCCAAGTGGCGTTGCGCCCGGCCGCGTCGTCATCGGCCGTCGTGCTGGCCTGTGCCAGGAGCTCCTGCAACTGGCGCGCATGGCCGGCGAAGCGGGTCGAAACCAGGAATTCGGGCTGCCGCGGATAGGGTTCGTCGACGATGTGCTCGGCAACGATGCGGCCTGGGCGCGCGGCCAGGATGACGACGCGCTGCGACAGGAACACCGCCTCGTGGATCGAGTGGGTGACGAACACCACGGTCAGCGCGCGCTCGCGCCATAGTCCGAGCAGATCGATGTCCAGGCGCTGGCGCGTGATCTCGTCGAGCGCGCCGAAGGGCTCGTCGAGCAGCAGCAGGTCGGGCCGGGTGACGAGCGCGCGCGCGATCGAAACGCGCATCTGCATGCCACCCGAAAGGGTATGGGGCAGCTTGTTGGCCGAGTCTCCGAGGCCGACGCGGGCCAGTGCCTCGGCGACCCGCGCGTCGGCTTCGGCGCGCGCCATGCCGGCCAGATCGAGCGGCAGCCTGGCATTGGCCGCAACCCGGCACCATGGCATCAGGGTGGGGGCCTGGAATACGAAGGCCACCCGGTGCCGTGCGGTATCGAGTGCCTGGGGCGGCGCACCCCGGATCCGGACCTCGCCAACGCTCGGCCGCAGCAGTCCCGCGATGAGCTTGAGCAAGGTGCTCTTGCCGCATCCGGAGGGTCCGAGCAGGGTGACGAATTCGCCGGCTTCGATGCCCAGGTCGATCGGCTGCAAGGCCTGCGTGCCGTCGTCATAGGTCAGCGCGGCGCCGCGTACGGCGACCGCGGCCAGCGACGGCCCCGCCCGGCCGCCAGCGCTCAAGGCAGGATGCGCAGGTCGCGCACGAATTCGGTGGTGTACGTGCCGGCGAGCGGCGTGCGCGCCGGATCGACCAGCCCGGCACCCACCAGCAGGTCGTAGCTTGCCTTGAGTCGCGTCTCGGTCAGGATGCCGATGCCCAGGCGCGCGGCGTCGCCCGAGGTGACCAGCCCGGTCTCGCGCAGCTTGCGCACGCTGGCATCGAGCTGATCGTCGCTCATCTGCGGGTTGTCCTTCTTGATGAGGGCGTTGCCGGGTGCCGGATCGGAAAGATAGCTCTTCCAGCCTTCGGCCGAGGCGCGCACGAAATCGGCCACGGCCTGGTGGCGTTGCGCCACGGTCTTCTGCATGCACAGCACGGTCGTCGAATACGCCGGATAGCCGTAGTCGCTGAGCAGGAAGGTATGGATCTTGACGCCGGCCTTGAGCAGGGCATAGGGTTCCGACGTGACATAGCCTTCCTGGACCAGATCGCGTCCGGCGACGAAGGGCTGGATGTTGAACGTGTAGGGCCGGGCCTGGGCATCGCGAAAGCCGTAGCGCGCCTTGAGCCAGGGCCAGGTGCCCTGATAGGCGGCGCTGGAAATGAGTATCGTGCGCGATTTCATATCCTCGATCGTATTCACGTCATCGTGGGCGATCAGCACTTCCGGATCCTTCTGGAACATCGCGGCCACGGTCACCACGGGCACGCCGCTCTGGCGCGCCAGCACCGCCTGCAGATCGTTCGAACCCATGACGCAGTCGGCCTGGCCAGCGGCCATGAGCTGCAGGATGTTGACCTGCGGCCCGCCCTGGCGGATCTGCACGTCGAGGCCGGCCCTGGCATAGAGCCCGGTGGCGACGGCCTGGTAGAAGCCGCCATGCTCGGCCTCGGCGAGCCAGTTCGTAAGGTAGACGAATCGTTCCAGGGCCTGGGCGGGTGCAACGGCAAACGCCGCGACGACCGGCAGCAGGACGTGCAGGATCGTCCCGCCCCGGAGGCCAGCGCGCACCCCTTTTTCCTGGCGGTGGCGGAACGACCGGATCGTAATTCGCATTCTCATTTGCATTTGCTTCCCGTGGCGCACGGTCAATGCGCTGACCATCGATTGCAATCGACTTGCCGTGTACGGCTGCCCGTTTGCATCGACAGTTTAGTGCCTGAACAAACACCACCGACCCGGCCGCGCGTCGTTATGATGGGGGGCACTCATTTGCCGCGGGTCTCCGTCCCGCGATTCGGTTTCCCTTGTCCTGGCCCAAGCAGACCTAGAAGGGGACGCAGTGCTGCCTGCGCCGCAAGCGTATCCGCCGGATTTCTTTCGCGAATTGTTCGAGTTCAGTCCTGTCGCGACGGTGGTCTCGCGCTTCGACGACGCGACCATCGTCCAGGTCAACGAGACCTTCGTCACCCTGACCGGCCACGCCCGCGAGGATTTGATCGGCCGCAGTGGTTTGGACCTCGGACTCTGGGCCCAACCGGACGAGCGCAGGCTCCTCCTCGCGCGGCTGGGTGAAGTCGGGCTGGCAACGAACCTGGTGCATGAGCTGCGCCGCAAGACGGGCGAGCGCAATCGCGCCGTGGTGGCGGCCCGCCGCATCGAGATTGGCGGCGTCGCGCATCTGCTCAGCCAGGTCGTTCCGCTGCAGGCGCTCGACCGGGCGCATGCGGCGCTGCTGGAAAGCGATGCGCGGCTGCGAATGGCTGAGCGGGCAGCCCGCTTTGGTGTATGGGAATTCGACGTGGCTTCCGGCCACCTGGAGTGGTCGCCCGGGCTGAAACTGCTGTGTGGCATGGCCGAGGATGCGGTGGTCGGCGGCATGGAGGATTTCCTGACCCTCATGCATGCCGACGACCGCGAGCGATTCCTTGAACGGCGCCGGGCCCAGTTCGAGCGGCGCGAACCCTTCCAGCTGGACTATCGCATCCTGCGCGCGGACAACGGCAGCGTGCGCTGGCTGCGCTCGCGCGGCTTCCTGCGCCTGGGCAGCGCCGGCGAGATCGTCGGCACCTATGGCCTGGTGGTCGACGGCACGGAAGAGCGGGCGCGCGAGCAGTTGCTGCAGCTGCAAGCGCAGATCATGGGCAACATGGCCGAAGGCGTGGTCCTGGTCAGCGCGGCTAGCAGTCATATCGTGTTTGCCAATGCCCGCTTCGAGGATATGTTGGGCTATGGACCCGGGGAACTCGATGGCCGGCATGTTTCGCTGATCAACGCGGGCCACGAGGCCCAGGCCGCGTCGGTCGCCATGGCCATCGACGCACAGCTGCAGCGGGCTGGGTCCTGGCTCGGCGAAGTGAAGAACCGGCGCAAGGACGGCACCGAGATCTGGTGCCGCGCGTCGGTTTCAGGCTTCGCTCACGCCGATCACGGGAACGTGTGGATCTCCGTGCACAATGACGTGACCGATGCCCGCCTGGCGCAGCAGGCGCGCGATGCGGCACTCCTGGAGCTGAGTTCACTGGCAGCCAATCGCGAGGAATCGATCGAGCGCGAGCGCGCCGCAATTTCGCGCGACGTGCACGATCATCTGGGCTCGATCCTGTCGGCGATCCGCATGCGGCTCGAAGCGGCGGCGGCCAAGCCCAGATTCGACGCCGAAGCGTGCCGCGGCACGATGCTCGAGATCGCGGCGATGGCCCGAAGCGCGCTCGTGGCGTCGCGCGAGATCTGCGACCGGCTGCGTCCGGTGATCCTCGACGACCTGGGGCTCGCCGAGACCGTACGCTGGCACCTGCTCGAGTGGTCGCGAACGAGCGGGATCGATGCCCGATATCGCCTGCGCGAACCGATGGGCGCGCCGGTTCCGGATGCCGCGCTCGACCTGTACCGCGCCTTGCAGGAACTGCTGACCAACGTCGCGCGGCATGCCGGCGCGACCGCGGTTCGGGTTCGCCTGTTCGCCAACGCGCGCGCCATCCGCCTGGTGGTTGCCGACAATGGCCGGGGTTTCGACGCGGCGCGCGCGAAGGGCGGTCTTGGACTGGCCGGGCTGCGCGAGCGGGTCGCCCGCCATGGCGGCGTCCTGCGCATCCGGTCCGGAGCCTCGGGCAGCTCGATCGCGGTCACCTTGCCGATGGCGGCGGTGCCATGAACGGTCGCATCCTGATCGCCGATGACCACGAGGTCGTGCGCCACGGCCTGCGCGAGATCTTCGCCGCAACCACCGACCTGCAGATCGTCGGCGAAGCCGCCGACGGCATCGAAGCCGAGCGCATGGCGCGCGACGTTCCGGCCGACCTGCTGCTCCTGGATGTCGCGCTGCCCGGCCGGCGCGGGCTGCAGGTCCTCGAGGGGCTGCGCACGTCGGGCATCGCCCTGCCGGTGATCTTCTTCTCCATGTACCCGGCGGCGCAATTCGGCGATTTCGTCCGCCGCGCCGGCGCCCAGGCCTTCGTCACCAAGGATGTCGAATCGGCGACCTTGCTGCAGGTCGTCCGTCGTGTGCTGGCCGGCGACCGCGCCTTCGCGGTCGCGGATCTCTCCGGGGTCGCGCATGACGATGATCCGGATCCGTTTCTCAAGCTTTCCTCGCGCGAGTTCGACGTGATGCAGGGGCTGCTGCGCGGCGAAAGCCTGTTGCAGATTGCCGGCCAGATGGGGATCGGCGGCAAGAGCGTCAGCACGTATCGCAGCCGGCTGCTGGTCAAGCTCGGGCTGACGAGCAACGTCGAGCTGGCCGCGCTGGCCGCGCGCAAGGGCTATCTTTAAGGGACACTAAGGCGCAGCGGCCTTGGACCATCCAGGGGATGAAGTAAGGGATGCCTTACAGACATCGTTTTCGATTCCCGCAATGATCGCGGGGTCCATGGTCAACGAGGAAATCCTGCATCTTTGCGTCCTGCATGCGCCGGTCGCGCTGGCCATGTTCGACACGCAGATGCGTTACCTTGCGGCCAGCCAGCGCTGGCGCGACGGATTCGGGCTGAGCGCAGACTTCGTCGGCGCCTGCCACTACGACGTCTTTCCGCTGCCGATCCCGGAACGCTGGCGCGCGGCGCACCGCCGCGGCTTGGCCGGCGAGATCGTGCGCGCCGAAGAGGACTGCTACAGCGCCCCCGGGCACGGCGAGATCTGGCTGCGCTGGGAAGTGCGCCCTTGGCACCGCCCCTCCGGAGAGGTCGGCGGCATCATCATCTTTTCCGAGGACATCACGCTGCTCAAGCAGGCGCAGCTGGCGGCCGAACACAGTGACGCGCGCTACCGCGCCCTGGTCGAGCAATCCGCCGACGCCGTATTCGTGCACGATTTCCAGGGCCGCTTCGTCGAGGTGAGCCAGCGCGCGTGCACCAGCGTGGGCTACACGCGCGACGAGCTGCTGACCATGACGGTCGTCGACCTGGAGCAGGATTTCGATCTGCCGCGCGCCCAGGCGGCGTGGCGCGCGCTCGATCTGGGTACGGTCAGGACTCTGCACGGCCGCCACCGCCGGCGCGACGGCGGCGTATTTCCGGTCGAGGTACGCTTCACCGCGCTCGACGTTTCCGGAGTGCGCCTGTACCAGGGCTCGGTGCGCGACGTGTCCGAGCGCCACGAAGCGGAACGGCGGATCCGCGATGGCGAGGCGCGCCTGCACCTGGCGCTGGGCGCCGCCAATGCCGGCATCTGGGAATGGGAATTGCGCGACGGGCGCAATTTCTGGTCGCCCGAGACCTTCCACCTCTATGGCTACGAGGCCGGTGCGGTCGAGCCCAGCTACGATGCCTGGCTGCAGGCGATCCGCGCCGAGGATCGCGAATTGGCCGCCCGGGAAGTCAAGGCCGCGGTCGAGCGGCGCGCCGAGCTGGCCGCCGAATGGCGGGTACGCGACGTGTCGGGCGCGGAGCGCTGGCTGATGGCGCGCGGTCGACCCGAGAGCGACGCCGACGGCGTGGTGCGCTACCGCGGCATCGTGATGGATATCACCGCGCGCAAGGCCATGGAGCTGGCGCTGCGGGAAAGCCGGCAGCGCCTCGAGCTGGCCCTGGCCGGCGGCGACATGGCCACCTATGATGTCGATCTGGCCAACGGCACGGTGCACTACAACGAACGCTGGACCGTGATGCAGGGTTATGCGCCCGGCGAGATGTCGCTCCGCATCGAGGATCTGCGCGACCGCTTCCACCCCGACGACCGCGAGCGGGTGCGACGGCTGATGGAGCGCTTCCATCGCGGCGAGCTGCCGACCGTCGTGTCGGAGCATCGCATCCGCCATCGGTCCGGCCACTGGATCTGGGTCCAGGCACGGGGCCGCATCGTCGAGTGGGACGCCGCGGGCCGGCCGACACGCAGCGCCGGCGTGACCATCGACGTGACCGAACGCAAGGAGGTCGAGAACCAGCTGCGCAAGCTGTCGCAGGCGGTGGAGCAGAGTCCCGAGAGCGTCATCATCACCAACCTGGCCGGGCAGATCGAGTATGTCAACGAGGCCTTCTGCCGCAGCAGCGGCTACCGCAGCACCGAGGTGCTCGGGCGGCGCCCGGACCGCATCGATCCGCAGGGCGCGCCGCCGGCGTCGATCAGCGCGCTCTGGGAGGCGATGAAAACCGGCGCGCCCTGGCAGGGCGAGTTCCGCAACCGGCGCAAGGATGGCAGCGAGTACACCGAATACGCCATCGTCTCGCCGATCCGCGAGGCCGACGGCCGCATCACGCATTACGTCTCCGTGCAGCAGGACATCACCGATCGCGTGCAGGCGGCGCAGCGCATCCAGCACCTGGCCTATTACGACCAGCTGACCGGCCTGCCCAATCGAACGCTGCTGCTCGACCGCCTGAAGCAGGCGGCGGCCAGCTGCGCGCGCATCCACGCCCACGGCGCGCTGCTGATGATCGACCTGGACCAGTTCAAGATGCTCAACGATTCGCTGGGCCACGACATGGGCGATGCGCTGCTGCGCCAGGCGGCGGCACGGATCAGCGGCTGCGTGCGCCGCGGCGACACGGTGGCGCGGCTCGGCGGCGACGAATTCATGCTGATCATGGCCGGACTGAGCGTCGAGGCCGACGAGGCGGCGGCCTACGCCGAGGCGGTGGCGCGCAAGATTCTGGCGAACTTCCATCTCGATTTCCAGCTGGGCGCGGTGGCGCATCGCTGCTCGGCGAGCATCGGCATCACGCTGTTCCGCGACGATCTTGTATCGACCGACGAGCTGATGAAGCAGGCCGACCTCGCCATGTACAAGGCCAAGGAGAGCGGGCGCGACGGCCTGCACTTCTTCGACCCGCAGATGGAAGCCGCGGTGAAGCGTCGCACGGCGATGGAAAAGGACCTGCGCCTCGCGCTCGATGCCGGCCAGTTCATCCTCCACTACCAGCCCCAGGTCGACGGCGACGGCGTGGTGCGCGGCGCCGAGGCGCTGGTGCGCTGGAACCATCCGGAGCGCGGCCTGGTGCCGCCAGGCGAGTTCATCCCGGTGGCCGAGGAGACCGGGCTCATCCTGCCGCTGGGGCGCGAGATCTTCGCGATGGCCGCGGCGCAGGCGGTGCGCTGGAGCGGGCGGCCGGGGCTGGGCCAGCTGGTGATCTCGGTCAATGTCAGTGCGCGGCAGATCCGCCGGCCGGAGTTCGTCGACGACCTGCTGCACATCCTGCGCGCCGCGGGCTGCGACCCGGCGCGGATCAAGCTCGAACTCACCGAAAGCGTGCTGATCGAGAACATCGAGGACATCATCGGCAAGATGAATGCGCTCAAGGCCCATGGCGTGGGCTTCGCGCTGGACGACTTCGGCACCGGATTCTCCTCGCTGTCCTATCTCAAGCGCCTGCCGCTCGACCAGCTGAAGATCGACCAGTCCTTCGTGCGCGATATCCTGGTCGATCCCAACGATGCGGCGATCGCCCGCACCATCATCGCCTTGAGCCGCAGCCTCGGACTGGGGGTGATCGCCGAGGGCGTCGAGACCGAGGAGCAGCGCGCGGTCCTGGCCGGCGCCGGCTGCACGTCGTATCAAGGCTACCTGTTCAGCCGGCCGGTCGCGGCGGCGGCGCTGGAGCAGCTCCTCGAACGCCGATCCGGCGTGGCCCAGCCCGCGTAACGCGTCGGCCAAGAACGGGCGAAGGCGCGGCCGAGCATCGGGCCGGGCGCCGGGCGGGTCCGATGCGCGCATTTCTGCGCACCGCCGCGGGCCGAGGCTCAGCCGCAGCGCTCGATGAAATCTCGCGCCAGCTCCAGCACCTGCTGCGGCCGGTCGCGCTGCGGCGCGTGGCCGCAGTTCTCCAGGCGGCGCACGTCGATGCCGGCGCTGGCGCCCGCATGCCGGACGATGGCTTCGATCTGACGCGTCGAGCTGTACTCGTCCTGTTCGCCCAGGATCGCCAGGACGCGGCAGCGGATCCCGGCCAGGTCGTCCTCGATGCTCCAGGCCGCGAACGCCGGATCGAGCCAGATGTCGTTCCAGCTCCAGAATACCGCGGCCGGATCGTCGTGGTGGCGCGCCATCTTCGCCGCGAGGTCGGTGGTGCGGAACACTTCGCCCATCCGGCGGATGCTCTCGAGATTGGACGGCTCGACGAAGCACAGCGGCGCCATGGCGATCACGCCGGCGACCGGCCAGCGCCCGGCGCCGGCATGGATCAGGGCCATCGATGCACCGGTCGAGTGGCCGACGAGCAGCGGCCGCTGCAGCCCGAGCGCATCGCGCAGGGCCGGCAGGACCTCGAGCGCCTCGCCGTGCATGAATCGCGGCGCGTGCGGGGCGGCAAGGGGCGACGAGCGCCCGTGGCCGCGGCGCGAATACGCCACGGTGCGGCAGCCGGTCGCCGCGGCGAGCTGCACGGGAAAATCGCGCCACTGCGAGACCGAGCCCAGGCCCTCGTGCAGCAGCAGCAGCGGCGGGCGCCGCTCACGGGTGGCGGGCAGATCCAGCGTTTCGAGTTGTACCCCGCCGACCTCGACAAGGCGCGACGCGCCGTTGCCGGCCCCTGGCGGCAGCGCCATCGCCGGCTACCAGCCCGGCTCGCGATTGGCGGCGAAGGCGGCGTCGACGTGCTGCCAGTCCTCCGCGGTCAGGTCGCGCTCGGCCAGCGGCAGGATGATTTCCTCTTCCATGCGCATGTGCTTCCACTGGAAGTCGGCATAGGCCGCGAGCACCGGGCCGAGCGCGGAAAAATCGCCCGCCGCGCGCGACCGTTCGAGCGCGCGGCGCAGCTCGCCCATCCATTCGGCACCGCGCAGGTGCTGCGCCTCGAGCTCGTCGAGCGTCGGGCGCGCCTCGACGCAGCGCCGGCGCAGCAGGCGAAACAGGGTCTCGTCCTCTTTCGGGTGGTGCAGCCGCTCGGGGTAGGCCTGCAGGTAGTCGAGCATCGCCCCGGCCAGCGCGAAATCCGGTGCCAGCGTGCCGGCGTGCACCTGCACCAGGTGCGCTTGCAGGGCCTTGAGCATCGCCGCCATCGAGCGGTGCTCGTCCTTGATGATCCCGATTGCGGAGGTCACGGCTTCTCCCGGTTCGGCGGTCACGGCGCGCGCGCCGCCGGAGCCACCACAGCAACGAAGCGTGCTGCGCTCAATCCTGGCCTGCGCGTGCCCGCAGCTTGAAGCGCTGGATCTTGCCCGTCGCGGTCTTGGGCAGGTCGGCGACGAATTCGATCCAGCGCGGATACTTGTGCGGCGCCAGGCGCGACTTCACGTGCAGGCGCAGGGTCTCGGCGAGCGCCGGCCCGCCCTCGTGGCCCCGCTTGAGCACCACGTAGGCCATCGGCTTGACCAGCTCGTCGGCGTCGGCGCGGCCGACCACGGCCGCCTCGAGCACCGCGTCATGGCTGATGAGCGCCGCCTCGACCTCGATCGGCGAGACGTAGATGCCGCTCACCTTGAGCATGTCGTCGCTGCGGCCGGCGTATACGTAATAGCCATCCGGGTCGCGCACGTACTTGTCGCCGCAGCGGGTCCACGGCCCCTGGAACGTGGCGCGCGTCTTCTCGCGGTTGTTCCAGTACAGGGCCGCGGCGGTCGGTCCCTCGACCTGCAATTCACCCTGCTCGCCATCGGCCACTTCGCGGCCGGCATCGTCGACCAGGCGCAGGCGGTAGCCGGGAACGGCCTTGCCCGTGGTGCCGTAGCGCACCTCGCCCGTCCGGTTGGAGAGGAAGATGTGCAGCATCTCGGTCGAGCCGATGCCGTCGAGGATATCGACCCCGAAATGGGCCAGCCAGCGCCGGCCGATCTGCTCGGGCAGGGCCTCGCCCGCCGAGGTACAGCGGCGCAGGGCGATCTCGCCGCGCGGCGGCAGCTCCGGGCTGGCCAGCATGGCGGCGTACAGGGTCGGTACGCCATAGAAGACCGTCGGCCGGTGGCGGCGCCAGCGCGCGAAGACGGCGGCCGGCGTCGGCCGCTCGGCCATCAGCACGGCGGTCGCACCGACCGACATCGGGAAGGTCAGGCCGTTGCCCAGCCCGTAGGCGAAGAAGAGCTTGGCGGCCGAGAAGACGACGTCCTGCTCGACCACGCCCAGGATCGGACGGGCGTACAGCTCCGCGGTCTGGATCAGGCTGGAATGAACGTGCACCGTGCCCTTGGGCGCACCGGTCGACCCGGAGGAATACAGCCAGAAGCAGGGATCATCGCAAGTGGTCGAGGCGATGGCGCCAGTCGGCGCGGCCTGGGCCAGCCGCCGGGCAAGGGAGTCCTCGGCACGCGTATCGCCGCCTGCGACCAGGATGCGCTCGAGCCACGGCGAACGGCCGAGCAAGGGTTCGAACAGGGGCAACAGCGCCGCCGAAACGATCGCCACCCGGGCCCGGCTGTCGCCGAGCATGTATTCGTAGTCGCCCTGGGTCAGCAGCGTATTCACCGGTACCGGCACGATGCCGGCCCGGATGGCGCCCAGGAAGACCGTCGGAAAGTCGATCGTGTCGTGCAGGCACAGCAGCACCCGCTGCTCGGGCAGCACTCCCAGTTCGCGCAGCACGCTGGCGCAGGCGTCGCTGCGCGCATCGAGCTGGCCGTAGCTGAGGGTGGTCTCGTCGTCGATGAAGGCCGGCTTGTCGGCCCGCCCGGCCCGCAGGTTGCGCTGGATCAGGTCGAAGGCCGCGTTGTATCGGCGCGGCACGGTGACGCGCGGCGGACTGCTGGTGTCGTCGACACGGCTCATTTCGGGCGGCGACGCTGGGGGCGACCCGGCCATCATCACGGCTCCTTGCCCGGTCCGCGCCTTACGCCGAAAACGCGCGATGCGCCGGGGCCTTCAAATTATTATGATGAAATATAATGCCATGAATGAACTGAAATGTATTCGGCGATGGAAGAATTTTTGCAGAAGATTCGTTGTCTAAGTACCGCATTCCAGTCTTTCTCTAAATTTATATTGAAATATAACGTGCAAATATATTGAAAAAGGCAATATAATTCAAATCATGGATCCCATCGAATCCGATCGCTCGCTGGCCGTCGAAGCCGAAGCGCCGTCGCGTGCGCGCGCGGCGTCGCGCGTCGCCGCGGCCGACGCCACGCAGGCCGACGCGCAGTTCCAGCGCGCCGTCGGCGCCCACGTGCGCGAATTGCGCGAGCGCCGCGGCATGACGCGCAAGCGCCTGGCGCTCGAGGCCTCCGTCTCCGAGCGCTACCTCGGCCAGCTCGAGGCCGGCGAGGGCAACGGCTCGATGCTGCTGCTGCGGCGCCTGGCCGCCGCGCTGCACGTGAGCCTGGCCGACATCGTTGCGCCGCAAGAGCAGGACGGTGTCGAGCGGCGGCTTGCCCGGCGCTTGCTCGAGCGCATCCCGGCGCACCGGCTCGAAGACATGATCTTCCGCCTGATGCGCGAGTTCGGCCAGGACGACGCGGCGCGCCGCAAGCGCATCGCGCTCATCGGCCTGCGCGGCGCCGGCAAGAGCACGCAGGGCCGCCTGCTCGCCACGGCGCTCGCCGTGCCCTATGTCGAGCTCGACGCCGAAGTCGAGCTCGACGCCGGCATGCCGCTCAACGAGATCTTCTCGCTCTACGGCCAGTCGGGGTACCGGCGCATCGAGCGGCGCTGCCTGGAGCGCGTGATCGGCCAGCAGGAGCGCGCCGTGATCGCGGTCGGCGGCGGCATCGTCGCCGAGGACGAGACCTTTCGCCTGCTGCTCGCCAATTGCTACACGGTCTGGCTGCGCGCGTCGCCCGAAGAGCACATGGCGCGCGTCATCGCGCAGGGCGATCTGCGGCCGATGGCCGGCAGCGCCGAGGCGATGGCCGATCTCAAGCGCATCCTGGGCGCGCGCGAACCGCTGTACCGCAAGGCCGACGTGGTGGTCGAGACCTCCGGGTTTGCGCCCGAGGCGATCCATGCGCGGCTGCGCGAAATCGTCGATTCCTGAATCAACCCGCGACCCGGCGATTCGACCGGGCAGCCGATCCACCGGACGACCGTGCCATCCAAGGAGCCCCCATGCAACCCAACCTCGCCCCGCAACGCGCCGCCTCGCGCAGCGCCGAGCCGTCCCCGTGGGTCGACTACGAGACCCACCCGGAGCGCTATCGCCACTGGTCGCTGCAGGTCGACGGTCCGGTGGCGACGCTGCGGCTCGACATCCGCGAGGATGGCGGCATCCGGCCCGGATACAAGCTCAAGCTCAATTCGTACGACCTGGGCGTCGACATCGAGCTGCACGACGCCCTGCAGCGCGTGCGCTTCGAGCGTCCTTCGGTCAAGACCGTGGTCGTGACCTCCGGGCGCGAACGAGTCTTCTGCTCCGGGGCCAACATCTTCATGCTCGGGCTCTCGAGCCACGCGTGGAAGGTCAACTTCTGCAAGTTCACCAACGAGACGCGCAACGGCATCGAGGACTCGAGCCGCCATTCGGGCTTGAAATTCCTCGCCGCCTGCAACGGCACGACGGCCGGCGGCGGCTATGAACTGGCCCTGGCCTGCGACGAGATCGTGCTGGTCGACGACCGCTCCTCGGCGGTCAGCCTGCCCGAGGTGCCGCTGCTGGGCGTGCTGCCAGGCACCGGCGGGCTCACGCGACTCACCGACAAGCGCAAGGTGCGGCGCGACCTGGCCGACATCTTCTGCACCACCAGCGAAGGCGTGCGCGGCCAGCGCGCGGTCGAGTGGCGCCTGGTCGACGCCGTGGCCAAGCCGCAACAGTTCGCCGAGCACGTGCGGCGCCGCGCGCTCGAATTGGCGGCGCACAGCGATCGGCCCGATGACGCCCAGGGCATCGCCCTGACGCCCTTGCGGCGCACCGTCAGCGCGCAGGGCATCGAGTATTCGACCGTCGCCGTGCGCTTTGACGCGCCGGCCCGCCGGGCCACGATCACCGTGCACGCGCCCGGCCCGGACGCCGCCGATGCCCTGCCGGAGGATGCGGCCGGCATCCTTGCCCTGGGCGCGCAGTGGTGGCCCTTGCGCATGGCGCGCGAGCTCGACGACGCGATCCTGATGCTGCGCACCAACCAGCGCGAGCTCGGCACCTGGATCCTCAAGACCTCCGGCTCGATCGCTGCCGTGCTGGCCGCCGACGGCGCGCTGCAGCGCCATCGCCACCACTGGTTCGTGCGCGAGACCCTGGGCATGTTGCGCCGTACCCTGGCCCGCTTCGATGTCTCGTCGCGCACCCTGATCGCGCTGATCGAACCGGGGTCCTGCTTCGCCGGGACGCTGCTCGAGCTGGCCCTGGCCGCCGATCGCAGCTACATGCTCGACGCCGCCGACGGCGCACCGCGCCTGGCCACCGGCGGGCTCAATTTCGGCGCCTACCCGCGGGTCGACGGCGCGGCGCGCCTTGCCGCGCGCTTCTATGACCAGACCGAACCGATTTCGGCGGCGCACGCGGCGATCGGCAGCGAGCTCACGCCGGCCGACGCGCTCGCCCTGGGCCTCGTCACCGCGGCGCCCGACGAGCTCGACTGGGCCGAGGAGATCCGCATCGTGCTCGAGGAGCGTGCCAGCCTCTCGCCCGACGCGCTGACCGGGATGGAGGCCAACCTGCGCTTTGGCGGCGCCGAAACCATGCAGACGCGCATCTTCGCCCGCTTGTCGGCCTGGCAGAACTGGATCTTCATCCGGCCCAGTGCCGTCGGTGAGCACGGCGCCCTGAAGGTCTACGGCACCGGCAACAAGGCGGTGTTCGACTGGGAGCGGGTCTAGTCCGACGGCCCGTCCGTCCGCCCCGCTCCGGCATGGCCGCCGGCCGTCACCGCAACGCGTACCAGGAGTCGTCATGAACATCGATTACAGCCAGAAGATCCCGAACAACGTCAACCTCGCCGAGGACAAGGCCCTGCAGCGCGCGCTCGAGCACTGGCAGCCGGCCTTCCTGGGCTGGTGGCAGGAGATGGGCCCCGAGGGTTCGCACCACCACGACATCTACCTGCGCACGGCGGTGAGTGTCGAGCGCGACGGCTGGGCGCAGTTCGGCTATGTCAAGATGCCCGAATACCGTTGGGGCATCTTCCTCAATCCCGGCAGCGCCGAGCGCCAGATCGGCTTCGGCGATCACAAGGGCCGGCCGGCCTGGCAGGAGGTGCCGGGCGAACACCGCGCCAATCTGCGCCGCATCCTGGTCGCCCAGGGCGACACCGAACCGGCATCGGTCGAGCAGCAGCGCCACCTGGGCCTTACCGCGCCTTCGCTGTACGACCTGCGCAACCTGTTCCAGGTCAATGTCGAGGAAGGCCGCCACCTGTGGGCCATGGTCTACCTGCTGCACCGGCATTTCGGCCGCGACGGCCGCGAAGAGGCCGAGGCGCTGCTCGAGCGGCGCTCGGGCGATCCGGACAACCCGCGCATCCTCGGCGCGTTCAACGAGCGCACGCCCGACTGGCTGTCCTTCTTCCTGTTCACCTACTTCACCGACCGCGACGGCAAGTTCCAGCTCTGCGCCCTGGCCGAATCGGGCTTCGATCCGCTCGCCCGGACGACCCAGTTCATGCTCACCGAGGAGGCGCATCACATGTTCGTGGGCGAGTCGGGCGTGTCGCGCGTCATCCAGCGCACCTGCCAGGTGATGAAGGAGCACGGCATCGAGGATCCCGCACGGGCCCGGGCGCTCGGCGTGATCGACCTGCCGACCATCCAGCGCTACCTGAACTTCCATTTCAGCGTGACCATCGACCTGTTCGGATCGGACCAGTCGTCCAACGCGGCCACCTTCTACAGCACCGGCTTGAAGGGGCGCTACGAGGAAGGCAAGCAGGACGACGACCACGTGCTCAAGGACCGCGGCTACCGCGTCCTGGAGCTGGCCGGGTCGGAACTGCGCGAAAAGGAGGTGCCGGCCCTGCTGGCGCTCAACGAGCGCCTGCGCGACGACTACATCCGCGACTCGGTGGGCGGCGTCGAGCGCTGGAACAAGGTCATCGAGAAGGCCGGCCTGGCCTTTCGCCTGAGCGTGCCGCACAAGGCCTTCAACCGCAAGATCGGCACCTTCGCCGGCGTCCATGTCTCGCCCGAGGGCCAGGTCGTTTCTGCGGCACAATGGGCGTCCGGCGTGGCCGAATGGCTGCCGACCGACGAGGATCGGCGCTTCGTCGCTTCGCTGATGGGGCGCGTGGTCGAGCCCGGCCGGTTCGCCGGCTGGATCGCCCCCCCGGCAATCGGCATCAACCGGCAGCCGGTCGATTTCGCCTACGTCCGCTTCAACTGAAACGCGCCGGATCGACCGGCCAGGAGTGTCCCGCATGGGCGATGCGCCGAGCCTCTCCGACGCGGCCAGGATGGCCAGCGGCGATTACGCGGTCCAGCACCTGATCGACCCGGAAATCTGCATCCGTTGCAACACCTGCGAGGCGACCTGTCCGGTCAAGGCGATCACGCACGACGCGCGCAACTATGTCGTCGATTTCCGGGTGTGCAACGGCTGCAACGCCTGCGTGCCGCCTTGCCCGACCGGGGCGATCGACAACTGGCGCCAGGTCGCCAAGGCCATGCCCTTCACGCTGGACGAGCAGCTGTCCTGGGACACGCTGCCGGCGCAGGCCGAACTCGAGGTGACGGCGGGCGGCGATTTTCCCGCCGAGGTGCGCGCCCTGACCGAAATCGCCACGGCCGGGCAGGGTGGTGCGGTCGCGCCGCCCTGGTCGGCGGCGCACCCGTATGTCAACCTGTACCCGATCGCCAAGCCGGCGCTGGCCACGGTGGCGGGCAATTTCCGCCTCACCGGCGACCAGGCCTCGGCCGACATCCGCCACATCGTGCTCGATTTCGGCAGCACCGCCTTCCCGGTGCTCGAGGGCCAGAGCATCGGCATCGTGCCGCCCGGACAAGATGCCGCCGGGCGCGCACACCATGTGCGGCTGTACTCGATCGCCAGTCCGCGCGACGGCGAGCGGCCGCGGTACAACAACCTCGCCTTGACGGTCAAGCGCGTGACCACCGACCACGACGGCCGGCCGGCGCGCGGCGTGGCCTCGAACTTCCTGTGCGATCGGGCCATCGGCGACACGGTGCAGGTGGTCGGTCCCTACGGCACGAGTTACCTCATGCCGAATCATCCCGGCTCGTCGATCCTCATGGTCTGCACCGGCACCGGATCGGCACCAATGCGCGCCATGACCGAGCGCCGGCGCCGGCGCATGGCGCTGCGCGAAGGCGGCACGCTGATGCTGTTCTTCGGCGCGCGCAGCCCGGAGGAATTGCCGTACTTCGGACCCTTGATGAAGCTGCCGCGCGAGTTCATCGACGTCAACCTGGCCTTTTCGCGCCAGCCCGGACATCCCAAGACCTATGTGCAGGATCTGATCCGCTCGCGCGGCGCCGACGTGGTCCGTTTGCTGCGTGATGGTAACTGCTACGTCTACCTGTGCGGTCTCAAGGGCATGGAGGCCGGCGTGCTCGAGGCCTTCGCCGCGGTGTGCGCCGAACAAGGCGTGGACTGGAGCGCGCTCGGGCCGGAACTGCTGCGCCAGAGCCGCCTCCACATCGAAACCTACTGAGCGTTTGCCGGCCGGGCGGCGCCGCATGCCGCCCGGCGCGCGGAGACCATCGTGACGACGACATATGAAACCGTGCTGCTCGAGTTCGATGCCGGGGTGGCCCGGCTCACGCTGAACCGGCCGGACAAGCTCAACAGCTTCACGGTGCGCATGCACGAAGACCTGCGCGCGGCATTCGACGCCATCGAGGCCGCCTTGCAGGCGGCGCAGCCGGTGCGCGCATTGCTGCTGACCGGCGCCGGGCGCGCGTTCTGCTCCGGACAGGATCTGGCCGAACGGCGCCTGGTGCCGCCGACGGCCGGCGGCGCGCGGCCGGACCTGGGCGCTTCCTTGCGCGCCAACTACAACCCGCTCATCCTGCGCATCGCCCGCCTGCCGGTCCCGGTGATCGCCGCGGTCAACGGCGTGGCTGCCGGCGCCGGCGCCAGCCTGGCGTTGGCCTGCGACATCGTCCTGGCCGCGCGCTCGGCGCGCTTCCTGCTGCCGTTCTGCCGGTTGGGGCTGGTGCCCGATGCCGGCGCCACCTGGATCCTGCCCCGCCTCGTCGGCGCGGCGCGGGCCAAGGGGCTGGCCTTGCTTGGCGAACCCCTGGACGCCGAGCGGGCCGAGCAGTGGGGACTGGTCTGGAAGACGGTCGACGATGGGCAGCTCCTGCCGCAGGCGCACGAGCTGGCGCACCGGCTGGCGGGCGGCGCGACGCTCGGCCATGCGCTGCAAAAGCGCGCCTTCGCGGCCTCGAGCGGGCACAGCCTGGAAGAGCAGCTGGAAATGGAAGCCGTGCTGCAGTCGCAGGCCGGCCAAAGCGCCGATTTCGTCGAGGGCGTCGCCTCGTTCCTGGAAAAGCGCGAGCCGACTTTTCGCGGCCGCTGACCGGTGCGGCCGGCCGCCGCGGGCCTGCTGCGCCGCCGCTGGCCGGCGCGGCGCCGATATGAAATCATCGGCTACCGCAACGTCCGGGAGGATCCCATGAAGGCCCTGCCAGTTGTCATCCTGCTCGGCGCCGCAGTTTGTCTGGGCGTGATCATGGGGCTCGAATACCTGCGCGGCGTGCGCAGCCGTCCGGCGATGATCGGCATACACCTGCTGCTGGGCGCGGGCGGCCTCGAGGTGCTGGTCATGCTGCTCAACCGCACACCCGATGGCGAAGTCATGCCGGCCGGCCCGCTGGCCACCGCCGCGGCCGCGCTGGTCGCGCTGGCGCTCTTCGTCGGGCTGCTGGCGCCGATGATCGGGCGCCGCTCGCGCCGCACGATGAACGTGGCGCTGGCCACCCACGCGAGCATCGCTTCGACCGGATTTCTGGTGCTACTGGTCTGGGTCGCCGGCCTGATCTGGTGAAGGCCCGGCGACCGCCGCGCGGGCCCTCGGGCCCTATCCCGGCCTAGAATTCTTCCCAGGCGTCGTTGGCCTTTTCGACTGCGGCGGCGGGCGTGGCGAGCACCGCTTCGGCGCGAGGCGCGGGTGCGCGGGGTGGCGTGCGGGCGGCGGCCGGGGCGGGCCTGGGCGCCGCGGCCGGCGCACGGGCCGCCGGTACGCCGGATGCCCGTGTTTCGCGCTGCCCGAGCCGGAATACCGAGACCGCCTCGGCCAGCCGCTGGGCCTGTTCCCTCATGCTCGAGGCCGCTGCGGCGCTTTGCTCGACCAGCGCGGCGTTCTGCTGCGTGGTGCGGTCCATCTGGGTCACCGACTCGTTGACTTGGCTGATGCCCGAGGCCTGCTCGGCCGCGGCGTGGGTGATCTCGGCGATGAGGTCCGACACGCGCTGGACCTGCGCGACGATCTCCTGCATCGAGGCCCCGGCGTCGCTCACCAGCTTGTTGCCGGCGTCGACCCGGTGGACGCTGTCCTGGATCATGGTCTTGATCTCGCGCGCCGCCTGGGCGCTGCGCTGCGCCAGATTGCGCACCTCGCCCGCGACCACCGCGAAGCCGCGGCCCTGCTCACCGGCGCGCGCCGCTTCGACTGCCGCATTGAGCGCGAGGATGTTGGTCTGGAACGCGATGCCGTCGATCACGTTGATGATCTCGGCGATGTTCTTGCTCGATGAGGCGATCTGTTCCATGGTGGCGACCACCTGCCCGACCACGGCTCCGCCCTTGCCGGCGGCGGCGCTGGCCGCCGCGGCAAGCTGATCGGCCTGGCGCGCATTGTCGGCACTCTGGCGCACCGTCGAGGTGAGCTCTTCGACCGACGCCGCGGTCTCCTCCAGGCTGCTGGCCTGCTGCTCGGTCCGGCTGCTCAGCTCCTGGTTGCCGGCGGCGATCTGCCCGGAACTCGATCCGATGCTGTCGCTGCTCGCGCGCACCTGCTGCACGATCCGGGCCAGGCCGTCGCGCATGTCCATCATGGCCGCCATCAGACTGCCTGGGGCCAGACGCGAGGTATCGCGCTCCATCCCCAGGTCGCCGGCGGCGATCTGCCGCGCGATGGCCGCCGCCTCTTCGGGCTCGCCACCGAGTTGCCGGGTGATCGAGCGGGTCAGGACAAAGCCGGTCGCCGCCGCGAAGACCAGCGCCAGGGCCGACAGCGCCGCCACGATCGCCAGCGCCACCTGGTAGGTGTCCATGGCCGATCCGCCGGCGCGCTCGACCAGCGACTTTTGCACGTCGTAGAAGGCGCCGATCGCTTTCAGGTACTCGAGCTGGCGTGGCCGGGTCTCGTCGAGCAGCAGGCGCCTGGCGGCCACCAGGTCGCCCGACTCGGCAAGCCTGAGATAGCTGTCCTCGCTGGGGATGTAGCGGCCGCGCGCTTCGTCGATGGCGACGAGCGCCTTTTTCGCCTCGGGGTCCTGTGCGCGCTCGGCAAGCCAGGCAAACAGCGGCGCACGCGCGGCGCGCTCGTCGCGCATTGCGTTCATTTCGGCCCGCGCCTTGTCCTTGTCCTCCAGGATGAGGACATTGCGCGAGTGGCGTGCGCTCTCGGCCAGGCTGAACTGGATCTGCGCCGTCTTGACCAGGTTCGGCACGCGATCCTTGACCAGTTCCTCGACCTCGCCGTGGACGCTGCGCAATGCGAACAGGCCGCAGGCCGCGACCGCCATCAGCAGCAGCGTCATCGCGCCAAAGCCCACGGCGATGCGCTGCCCTACTTTCAGATTTGCCAGGGTCATGATGTTGTTCCGCGCTTTCTTCGAGACGGCTCGGTCCGCCGGGGCGCGCTGCGATCGTTGGCAGGCGTGCGCCGAGCAACAGGATGCCGAGCAACAGGAGGGAGCGTAGGCAGGTGCCGGCGCCGCGAAACGCGGCAAAGCGGCGCCTTGATCCTTCAGATCGCGCGTGGAAAACCGGCGCATTTCAGCGCGCCGTTCGGCACATCCGAGGCATGCCGGACAAATGCCCAGTGAATTCCGGGTATCTCCGGTCGACCGCCGCGAGCCTAGCGCGGCGCCATGCGCAGGGCGCCGTCCAGGCGGATCGACTCGCCGTTGAGCATCTCGTTGCCGACAATGTGTTCGGCCAGCGCGGCGAATTCGTCCGCCCGGCCCAGGCGGGGCGGAAACGGCACCGATCGGCCCAGGGATTCCTGGACCTCGGCCGGAAGCGAGTCCATGAGCGGCGTGTGGAACAGGCCCGGCGCGATGGTGACGACCCGGATGCCCGAGCGCGCCAGCTCGCGGGCGATCGGCAGGGTCATGCCGACGATGCCGCCCTTGGACGCCGAATACGCCGCCTGGCCGATCTGGCCGTCCCATGCGGCGATCGAGGCGGTATTGATGATGACGCCGCGCTCGCCGCTGGCGTCGGCGGCGGCGCGGCTCATCGCCTCGGCGCCAAGGCGCAGCATGTTGAAGGTGCCGATCAAGTTGACCTGGATGACCTTGGTGAAGCTGGCCAGCTGGTGCGGTCCCTCCTTGCCCACCACCTTCTCGCCCATCCCGATGCCGGCACAGTTGACCAGCACCTGCAGGCCGCCGAAGCGCGCCAGCGCCAGCTCGACGCAGGCCCGCGCATCGCTCTCGGACGCGACGTCGGTGCGCGAAAAGGCCGCGCGTTCGCCCAGTTCTGCGGCCAGCGCCTGGCCGGCGGCGGCATTGAGATCGGCGATGACCACGCGTGCGCCAGCGGCGTGGAAACGGCGCACGGTTCCGGCGCCCAGCCCGGAGGCGCCCCCGGTGACGATGCAGCAGCGGTCCTTAAGTTGCATTTGGCTCTCCTGGCGATTGGGCCTGCGGCTGCGGGCGCAGCCCGAGCAGGCGGATGGCATTTTCCTTGAGGATCAACGGATGCACCTCGGGCTTGAAGCCGGCTTCGTGGAAGTCCTTGAGCCAGCGATCGGGCGCGATCAGCGGGAAATCCGAACCGAACAGGATGCGGTCCTTGAGCAGCGTGTTGGCGTACTGGATGAGCTGCGGCGGAAAGTACTTCGGCGACCAGCCCGAGAGGTCGATCCAGACGTTAGGCTTGTGCAGGCACAGCGAGAGCGCCTCGTCCTGCCAGGGCCAGGACGGGTGTGCAACCACGATCTGCATGTCCGGGAAATCGATCGCCACGTCGTCCAGGAGCATGGGATTGGAGTCGGCCAGACGCAGCCGCCCGCCGCAGCGCATGCCGCTGCCGATGCCGGAATGACCGCTGTGGAAGATCGCCGGCAGGCCGTGCTCGGCGATCACCTCGTAGAGCGGCCAGGCCATGCGGTCGTAGGGCTCGAAGCCCTGCATGGTCGGATGGAACTTGAAGCCGCGCACGCCATGCTCGGCGATCAGGCGGCGGGCGTCGCGCGCGCCCATGCGGCCCTTGTGCGGGTCGATGCTTGCGAAGGCGATCATCATGTCGCGATTGCGCGCCGCCGCTTCGGCCACCTCTTCGTTGGGGATGCGGCGCCGGCCGATGTGCGATTCGGCGTCGACCGTGAACATGACCAGTCCGATCCGGCGCTCGCGATAGTAGGCGATGGTCTCGTCGATGGTCGGCCGCCGGCTGTTGCGAAAGTAGCGGTCCGCGGCGCGGTCGTATTCCTCGCCGTAGGGATCCGCCGGCTGGCAGCAGGAGACCTCGGCATGGGTGTGCGTGTCGATCGCCACCAGTTCGTCGATGTTCATGTGCGCGGCCCCTTGCCCTTGCGTTGCAGGAATTCGCCGATGCGCTGCGCCACGTCCGGACCGGTCTGGGTCAGCGCCGCGGTCAGCGATTCGACGAACAGGCCGTCGTCGCTGGCCATGTCGGCGATGCGCGCGATGGCGCTGACCATGGCCCAGTTGGCCATCGGTGCGTTCTGCGCGACCCGCCGCGCCAGCTCCTGCGCCCGGGCCGCGCCCTCGCCCGCGCCGACCAGGTAATGCGACAGGCCCAGCTGCTGGCCCTCGTCGGCCTGGATGATCCGTCCGGTGAGCATCATCTCGCACAGGCGTCCGGCGCCGATCAGGCGCGCCACGCGCACCGAGGCGCCGCCGCCGACGAAGATGCCATGGCGGCCCTCCGGCAGCTGGTAGAACGTGTCGGCTTCGGCAACTCGGATGTGGGTCGCGCTGGCCAGCTCGAGCCCGCCGCCGATCACGGCGCCGTGCAGCGCGGCGACCACCGGAATCCCGCCGTGCTCGATGCGCCGGAAGACGCGGTGCCAGCCCTGGGAATGCAGCATGACGCCGAAGGGATCGCGGTGCTGGTGCTCGGTCAGGTCGAGTCCGGCGCAGAAATGCTCGCCGTCGCCGGCCAGCACGATGGCCCGGGCGCCCTCCGGACGCCGGTCGAGTGCCTCGTCGAGCGCGGCCAGCAGGCGGTCGCTGATCGCGTTGCGCTTGGCCGGCCGCGCCAGCGTGATGGTGTAGATCCCGTCGTCGAGCGACGTTCGTATCAGGGCTTCGGTCATTGGGGGCTTCCAGTTGCCTTTCTAGTCCGGCGCGCGCGAACCCGGCGCCGTGGCCGGTCCGCCGTCGGCTTCGATGCGGCCGCCTGCCGCGTGCCGCGCCTGCACGGTGATCACGTTGCGGTCGGGCACGTCGGCGTGCAACCATTGCACGAGATCGGCGCGTCGCGTGCGGACGATGCGCTGGTTGATGTAGCCCTTGTCGGTGATCTCGCCGGCCTCGACCGAGGGCGCCTCGGCCATGAGCATGACGCGTGCCGGATACGTCGAGGAGCCGCCGCCCAGGGCCAGCTGCGACATCGCTTCGCGCACGCGGCGGACCACCGCCGGGTGCTCCAGCACCGCGTCGGTCGGCGCGTCGGCCGCCAGGCCGGCGAATTTGCGGCATTCCGGCAGGTTGGGAAAGACCAGGAAGCCGATCTCGTCGCGGTCATGCCCGGTCACGACGATGTCCTGCGCAACCGGTGCCATGGCGTCGATGCCGCGCACCCGCAGCGCGCCGACGTGCACCCAGGTGCCGGTGAGGAGCTTGAAGTCCTCGCCGACGCGGCCGTCGAACAGCAGGCCGAGCTCGGGCCGCGCCGGATCGACGAACTCGACCGCATCGCCGATCAGGTAGTAGCCGTCCTCGTCGAACGACTGGCGGGTCAGCTCGGGCTGCTTCCAGTAGCCGGGAAAGACGTTCGGTCCCTTGACCCGGACTTCCAGCTTGTCGGCAATCGGCACGAGCTTGAGCACGACGCCCGGAACCGGCACGCCGATGACCCCGGAGCGGGCCGCCTGGTAGTGGCAGTCGGTCGCCAGCGGCGACGTCTCGGTCGAGCCCCAGGAGGAAACCATGGCGATCGGCATGCCGACCGTGCGCCGCGCCAGCGCCTCGAGTTCGTCCCACAGGTGCTGCGGCAGGGCGGCGCCGGCATAGAAGATCAGTTGCAGCCGGGAGAAGAAATGCTCGCGCAGGCGCGCGTCATCGCGCAGGTGCGGCACCAGCATGTCGAAGGCGCGCGGCACGCTGAAGTAGAGCGTCGGCGCGACCTCGCCCAGGTTGCGCAGCGTGCGCTCGAGCAGTGCCGGGGTCGGCTTGCCGTCGTCGATGTACAGGGTTCCGCCCCAGCGCAGCACCATGTTGAAGTTGTGATTGCCGCCGAAGGTATGGCTCCAGGGCAGCCACTCGACCAGCACGGGCGGCGTGCGGGCGAGCAGCGGCCAGATCATTTCCTTGGCCCGCTGGCTGGCGCACAGCATGCGCTGCGTGTTGATGACCGCCTTGGGCTGGCCGATCGAGCCCGACGTGAAGAGGAACTTGGCGATCGTGTCGGGTGTCACCGCGGCATAGGCGCGCGCCACCGCCGCGGCGTCCGGCGCGACCTCGAGCGCGGCGTAGGGCAGGGCGGCGGCGGCCGGGTCGGCGGGCCCGCCGGGCAGCGGCGCACTGCGCGAGCCGGCGACCACGACGCCGTCGTGCAGACCGGCGATCGCCCGGATGGCCGGCGCGTAGCGCTCCAGCGGATCGGCATAGATCAGACCCGGCCGCAGCAGCTCGATATGCGCCTTGAGCTTGGCATGGTCACGCGACAGGAGCGAATGGCCCGGCGAGACCGCGCACGAGGGCACGCCGATGTGCATCGCGGCGAGCATGAGCAGGGCGTGCTCGATGCCGTTGTCCGACAGGATGACGACCGGCCGCTCGGCCGACAGGCGCTGGCCCAGCATCCAGGTGGCGATCGCCCGGACGCGCCGCAGCGCGTCGCCGTAGGTCAGCTCGACCCATGCGCCATCGGCGCCGCGCTCGGCGAGAAACCGCCGCGCCGGCGCGCGCTCAGCCCAGTCCTCGAGCCAGGTTCCGGTGCAGCGCGCGACATCCTCCGGCAGGCGGATCCGCGAGCGGAACAGCCGGCTGCCATCGGCGGCGGCCTCCAGGCTGACGTCCGGTTCGGCGAACAGCTCGCCGGGGTCGCGGGGAACGGGCTGCATCGCGTTTCCTTGCGGGATTCAGTTGGCCGCGGATGACGACGAGAGCGGGTCGCCCGGCTACTCGCCGAGCAGCCGGAAGCTGCCGTTCTCGGCGCGCACCAGCACACGGGCCCGCGTGTCGTGGCCGAAATGGTCGTTCGGGCTGAGGTTGAACACGGCATGCACGCCAACCACGTCCTTTTCCGCCTCGATGGCGTCGCGCAGGGCGCTGCGAAACGCCGGCGTGCCGGGCTGCGCCTTCTTCAGCGCGACCGGTATGGCATGCGCCACCAGTGTCCAGGCGTCCCACATGTGGCCGCCGAACGAGGACAGCGATCCCGCGCCGAACTTGGCCTCGTAGAGATGGGCGTACTCGGCGGCCGCCTTCTTGGTCGGAGCGCTGTCCGGCAACTGGTCCCAGACCAGCAGCGGACCGACGACGTAAACGCCCTTCTCGACGCTCTTGCCGCCGACCTGCAGGAAGGCCTTGGACGGCGCACCGTGGGTCTGGTAGATCTGGCCGGTATAGCCGCGCTCGACCAGTGCGGTGTGCGGCAGGGCGGCCGGCGTCCCTGCGCCGACCACCAGCACGGCGTCCGGGTGGGCCGCGACGATCTTGAGCACCTGGCCGGTGACCGAGGTGTCGGTACGCTGGAAGCGCTCGGTGGCGATCAGCTTGATGCCGGCGGCCTCGAACATCGGCGTGACCGTCTTGAGCCAGGTCTCGCCGTACACGTCGGCAAAGCCGATGAAGCCCACGGTCTTGATGCCGTGCGCGCTCATGTGATCGATGAGCGCCTTGGCCATGAGCGCGTTGTTCTGCGGCAGACGAAAGACCCACTTGCCCTTTTCGGGCGGCAGATCGAGCGGCGCCAGGGCCATGAGCGGCGTACCGGATTCGGTGACCGCATCGACCATGGCGGCCGTATTGGCCGTGGTCGACGATCCGATCACCACGTCGGCGTGGTTCTCGGTGATGAAGCGGCCTGCATTCTTGGCCGCGACGGCCGGGTCGGTGGCATCGTCGAGCACGATCCAGTTGATCTTTTCGCCGGCGATCGAGTCGGGCAGGATCGTCGCGGTATTCTTCTGCGGGCCACCGAGCGCCGCGGCCGGGCCGGTGGCCGAAACCGTGACGCCGATGGTGATTTCGGCCACGGCCGGCCCGGCCGCGAGGGCCGCGACCGCGGCGACGAGGGTGGCGATCTTCATCTTGCGTTGCATGGTCTGCTCCTTGTTGACGACCGATCCGTTCTGACGACGCGGCCTTGCATCCGGGCTGCCGCCCGCATTCCTTACCTGCCCTGGCCTCATCCGGCGGCGGCACCGCGCGACCGGCCGCCCAGCCCGAGGTAGCTGTCGATGACGCGACGGTCCTCGGCCAGCTGGGCGCTGGGCCCGGCCAGCGCGACCTGGCCCGACTCGAGCACATAGCCGTAGTCGGCGACCTGCAGCGCGGCCCTGGCATTTTGCTCCACCAGCAGCACGGCCACGCCCTGTTCGCGCAACTGCGCGACGACGCGGAAGATCTCGCGGATGATGAGTGGCGCCAGCCCGAGGCTGGGTTCGTCGAGCAGCAGCAGGCGCGGGCGGGCCATCAGGGCGCGGCCCATGGCCAGCATCTGGCGCTCGCCGCCCGACAAGGAGCCGGCGAGCTGGGTGCGCCGCTCGCCCAGGCGAGGAAAGATCGCGAAGATGCGCAGCAGCTCGGCGCCTTGGTCGCGCAGGCCGCGACGGTAGCGACTGAACGCGCCCAGCAGCAGGTTGTCCTCGACCGACATGGTGGCGAACAATTCGCGCTTCTCCGGTACCAGGACCATGCCCCGGTCGACCCGCGCGGCCACCGAGTCGCGCCCGTGTGCCGTCCCGAGGAAGTCGATCTTCCCGGCCGCCGGCAGCAGGCCCATCAGGGCCGCCAGCAAGGTGGTCTTGCCGGCCCCGTTGGGACCGATGACTGTGACGATCTGGCCGGCCCGGACGCGCAGGTCGATGCCGTGCAGGGCCTCGACCCGACCATAGGACACGCTCAGCTCGCGCACCTCGAGCAGCCAGCCGCTGGCCGCGCCGGGCCCCGTCGCGACCGCTGCGCCGGACACGGCGGCGCTCATCCGATCGCCCCGCCAAGGTAGGCTTGGAGCACTTGCGGGTCGCACTGGATCTGCTCGGGCAGTCCCTGCGCCAGCCGCTGGCCGAACTCCATGACGACGACTTGATCGGCCAGGCCCATGACAAAGTCCATGTCGTGCTCGACCAGCAGGATGGCCAGGCCCTCGTCGCGCAGCTGGCCGAGCAGCGCGGCCAGTGCGAGCTTCTCCTGGTGACGCAGGCCGGCCGCCGGTTCGTCGAGCAGCAGCAGCGCCGGATCGCTGGCCAGCGCGCGGGCGATTTCGACGATGCGCTGCTGGCCCAGGGCCAGGTTGCCGGCGGGCTCGAACTGGCGCGCCGCGAGTCCGCTGCGCGCCAGCTGGCGTGCCGCCTCGGCGAGCAGGCGGCGTTCCTCGTCGCGGTCCAGGCCCCAGGCGGCCTGCAGGAAATTGCGCCGGCCGCGCAGGTGGGCGCCGATGGCGACGTTGTCCAGGACGCTCATCTCGGCATTGAGCCGGACGTGCTGGAAGGTGCGGCTCAAGCCCAGCCCTGCGATGGCGGCGGGCGCGAGCCCGTCGATGCGCCGGCCCAGGAAATGGATCTCGCCTTCGTCCGGCGGATCCATGCCCGAGATGCCGTTGAACATCGTGCTCTTGCCGGCGCCATTGGGACCGATGAGCGCCAGCACCTCGCCGGCGTGCACGGTGAGGCTCATGGCGCGATTGGCCACCAGCCCGCCGTAGCGCTTGGTGACGGCGCGCGCATCGAGCACGACGCTGCCGCGCGGCGGCGGCGCGCGCCGCGCCAGGGGCGCGGCCGGGGCGACCGGCGGCGGCGTGGCCCGGCGCGGCCAGCGGCGCAGCAGCGCCGGCACGAAGCCATCGCGCGCGCCGTGCAGCACGACGATCATCAGCAGGCCGAACGCCACCATCTCCAGGTTGGCGGTCTTGCCGACCAGCTGGGGCAGCCAGTCCTGCAGCAGGTGCTTGAGCACCACGACGAAGGCGGCGCCGAACACCGCGCCCCAGACGTTGGCGATGCCGCCGAGCACGGCCATGAAAAGGAATTCGATGCCCTGGGCGAGCGAAAACGGTGTCGGACTGACGAAGCGCTGCAGATGGGCATACAGCCATCCGGCCACGCAGGCCAGTTGTGCCGCGATGAGGAACAGCACCGCGCGGTACGCCGTCACGGGTACGCCCATGGCCTGGCTCATCACCGGGCTGCGCAGCGAGCGCATGGCGCGGCCACTGCGCGAATCGAGCATGCGCTCGCTGGTCAGGATGGCAGCGAACAGCACGGCCCAGATGAGGTAGTACATGGCGCGCGCCGAGCGCAGCTCCCAGCCGAACACGGCGACCGGCGCGATGCCGCCCAGGCCGCTGTGGCCGCCCAGCATCTCCAGGTTGCCGAACAGGAAGTACAGGCTGAGGCCCCAGGCGATCGTGCCCAGCGGCAGGAAGTGGCCGGACAGGCGCAGCGTGATGGCGCCCAGGAACAGCGCGACCGCGCTGGTCAGGCCCATGCCGACGAGCAGCGTGCCCCAGGGCGACATCGAATGGGCGGTGGACAGGTAGGCCGCCGTGTAGGCACCGATCCCGACGAAGGCCGCCTGGCCGAAGGAGGTCAACCCGCCGACGCCGGTCAGCAGCACGAGGCCGACGGCGACCAGGGCATCGATGCCGATATCGTCGAGCAGGCTGACCCAGAACTCGGGCAGCCAGGGCTGTGCCGCGGCGAGCAGCACGGCGCCGGCGATGGCGAGGCGGTGGCGCGCGGCCAAATCAGGCCTCGTCGTCCGCGGCGCCGCGGGCGCGCAGGGAACGCCAGAGCAGGACCGGGATGATCGCGGTGAACACGATCACCTCCTTGAACGAGCTGGCGTAGAAGGACGAGAAGGACTCGAGCACGCCGACCGCCAGTGCGCCGAGCGCGGCCAGCGGGTAGCTGACCAGGGCGCCGAGGATGGCGCCGACGAATCCCTTGAGGCCGACCAGGAAGCCGGTGTCGTAGTAGATGGTCGTGATCGGCGAGACCAGGATGCCCGAGAAGGCGCCGATCAGGGCGGCCAGGGCGAAGGTGAGGCGGCCGGCCAGTTCGGTCGGTATGCCCATGAGGCGCGCGCCGACGCGGTTGATCGCCGTCGCGCGCAGCGCCTTGCCGTAGACCGTGCGGCCGAAGAACAGTGCCAGCGCGACGATCAGCGCGGCGGCCACGCCGAGGATCCACAGCGCCTGGAACGGCACGCTGAGCGCGCCCAGTGCGAGGCCGCCCTCGCTGAAGGGCGGCGTGCGGGACCCTTCGGCGCCGAAGAAGAACAGACCCAGGCCCAGCAGCACGAGGTGCACCGCGACGGCGACGATCAGCAGGAACAGTACCGAGGCTTCGGCGACGCGCTCGAAGGCGAGCCGGTAGACCAGCGGCCCCAGCGGCACGACGATCATCAGGGCCAGCAGGATCTGCAGCGGCAGCGCCAGCCGCTCGAGCGGCAGGAAGCGCAGCCCCAGCCCAGATAGCAGCGGCATCGCGCCATGGCGCGCCACGATGCCGGCGAGCTCGCGCGGCAGCCCGGGCACGCTTCGGCGCACCGCGGCGACGCTGTCGATCGCCGCGGCGATCGCCGCCAGCACCACCAGCAGGCCCCAGGTCTGCGGTGTCGTGCCGGCCTGCAGCGCGGCCAGCGTCAGTGCGCCATAGGCGACGAACTCGCCCAGGGGGATGAAGATGATGCGCGTGACCGCGAAGACCAGCACCAGGGCGAGCGCCATCAGGACGTAGATGGCGCCGTTCGTGATGCCGTCCTGCAGCAGCAGCAACGCTATCTGCGCGTCCACGCGGTTCTTCCGGGCGGATCGGCGGGACGCGCGGCAAGACGCGCGGCGGAACCGGCCGAGCGGCCTGCCGCGGCGCGTGCGGCGGTCCGGGCCGGCGGCCGCGCGCTCCGGCGATGGCGGGCGATTCGGTCGGGCATTGCTCCTCCGGTTCGGAACCCTGCGGCGCCCGATACAGCGCGCGGGACGGCTCTTCTTTTTTCCCGGCAGTGTACAAGGAATCTGTTTGACGTCAATCTGTTTGATGTCTAGCATTCAGGCCGCCGCGGCCCGTGCCGCGGCGCGGCCGGCCCCGCTCGCCACGGGCGAGCCGGCCAACGGGGAGGCCTATGCCGAAAAGCGCGCGCAAGCCGGTCGACCTGGGAGTCCTCGAGGGCTTCGTCGGCTTCCATCTGCGCGTGGCGCAGATCCAGGTCTTTCGCGACTTCGAGCAGGCCCTGGCCGAACAGGGCGTCACGCCGGCGAGCTTCAGCGTACTCGAAGTGCTGCGCGCCAACCCGGGCGCGACCCAGTCGCGCCTGGCCCATGCCGTCCACCTCGACCGATCCTCGGTCGTGCCGCTGCTCGACAAGCTCGAGCAGCGCGGCCTGCTGCAACGGCGCGCATCGACCACCGACCGGCGCAACAACCACATCGTGCTGACCGCGACCGGACTGGAGCTGCTCGCCAGCGCGACCGCGCGGGTCCGCGAACACGAGAAGCGGATGACCCGCCGCATGAGCGCGGCCCAGAAGAAGTCGCTGATCGGCCTGCTGGGCAAGGTCGGCGGGTGAGGTCCGGCCCATGGTGGTGCGCGGGCCAGCCAGCGGTGCGCGGACCGGCCAGAGGTGCGGGGCCTGGCCGGCGGTCCGCGGTCCGGCTGGCGGTGTGCCGTACCGCCGGCGCAGCGCGGTTCCGCCGCCGGCGCCCGGTTCAGCCGGCGGCGCGCCAGCGCGCCGGCCGCAGCCGCCCGACCAGGCCGTGGCGGGCGATCCATGCCGCATAGCGCCGGTACTCCGGATCGCGACCCAGGTGGCGCTCCTCGGTGACCGCGCGCAGCCAGTAGATGCCGTTGAGACCGAGCAGCAGCGCGCAGTGCCGCACGGACTCCAGCGCACTGCCCTGGACCAGGAAAGGCACCGAAATGAGCCACCACGAAAGGTTCTTGGCGATGTAGGCCGGATGCTTGGTCCAGCGATACGGGCCATTCGTGATGATGCCGCGATGGGTCAGGTTGGAAAATCGGCCGCCGAAGGCGACCGTCGCCCAGACGTAGATCGCGGTGAGGAACAGGATCAGCAGGCCCCAGGCACCGTAGAGCAGCGGCGAGTGGCCCAGCCAGCCGACCCAGTTGATGGCGCCCTGGTAGGCCAGGTACTGGCGGCCGATCAAGGACCAGAACGGCTCGTAGCAGACCAGCGCGGCGATCCAGCCCAGCATCGTCGGCTCGGCGGAGCGCAGATGGGTGTCGGCCAGGCGCAGCGAGAGCAGGTAGCCGATCGAGACCAGGGCGACGTCGACGAAATAGCAACTGTCGTAGAGCACGTCGAACCACGTCTCGATGAAGCCGGGACGGTGGAAGTCGTAGGCCAGGAAGCGCGCGAGGTCCTGGCACAGGTAGGTGAACATCAGCGGCAGGAAGTAGCCCTTGATCAGCCAGCCGAGCAGGTGCTGCCAGACCAGATCGCGGTCGAACAGCCGCCGCTGGAGCAGCAGCTGTCCGAGTTGCCAGTAGCCGTCGCGCGGCGCGCGCATGTGGCGATCGACAAAATAGAAGTAGGGCAGCGCGAGCAGCAGCGCCAGCGGCAGCACCTTGCGCAGCATCGCGAAATAGGATTCGTAGTAGCCGCCGCGGTATTCCGGAAAGAGCGCGTACAGCAGGCCGATGAAGCCTAGGCTGCCCAGCAGGCCGACGAATTTGGTCAGCGTGCGCGGCCAGGAAGGGTCGGCACGCGAGAAATCGAGCCCCGTGCTGGCGCGCCGGTGGACCTTCTGCCAGCTAAGGTCGGCCAGCAGCAGTGCCGCCGCGGTCACGCCCATGATGAGCAGGGCGGAATCGACCAGTTCGAAGCCCGTGCGGCGCCAGTGATAGACCGCGGCAAGCGCCGCCAGGAACGCGACCAGTCCGGCGGCGGCGACGCCGCCATGGGTCGCCGAAACGGGCAGCGTGGGGGGTTCGGAGGATTTCATGGGCTCGGGCCGCCTTCCAGGACGTCGACGCGAGGTCGACGCGAGATCGACGCAAGGCCAGCGCATGGCCAGTGCCGATTATGGCCGCAACGCCGCCGCCGAGGCCGCCATGGCGGCCGCGTGCGGGCCGGCCGGAGCGGCTGCGGGAGCCGAGCTGCGGGAGCTTGATACAATGTGCCACGATCGGGTCGGCCGGCGGGCTAGTCTTGCCGGCGGCCCGTTTTGCTACGCGGCGCAATTCGGGCAGCCGCGGGGCGGCGGCTCCGCGCCACACGGAATTCAGAAGAAGACTCTCGAAAACATGCGATTCGCGAAAAGCATTCCATTGGTTGCCGTGGCGCTGGTCCTGTCCTGCTGGATGACCGCGTGCGGCAGCGGCAGTTCGACCGCCGCACCGGCCTACGTCCGCGTGGTGAATCTCGACACGGTTTCATCGGTCACCCTGGACTTGAACGTCACGCAGTACGGCGTCAACGCCGGCCCGCAGAGCTCCAGCGGCTACCTGCAGGTCACCGCCGGGGTCTACGAGGGCGAGGTGGTGAGCGGCAACACCCTCATCACCTCGACGCCCTTCCCGGGGCTGGACCTGGCATCGAACCAGTACTACTCGATCATCTCCTACCCGCGCGAGGGCGTGCTCTACCCGTACCAGCTGGTCGACAACGTCGGCGTGCCCGGCGCGGGCCTGGCCCAGCTGGCGGTGGCCAACGCGGCGCCGGACGCGGGCCGGCTCGATGTCTACGCCTTCGTTCACGGCAGCAACGCGACGGGCGATCCCTGCACCAGCCCCAGCCTGCCGGCCCTCCCGGCCTTTTCCTCGGTGCAGGGCCAGCAGACCGGCGCCGAGCAGCTGCCGGTCACCAATGGCACCAGCACGCTGACCTATGACCTCTGCGTCACCGGTCCGTCGGCGCCCGGTGACGAACGCTTCTCGGCAAGCTCGGTGCCCCTGGCTTCGACCGGGATCTACACCCTGGTCCTGACCAGCGCCGCGGGCGGCACGCTGGTCAATGGTGCCCTGGTGGTGCAGAACGGCGGCGTGACCGTGCTCAACAATTCGAGCTTCCGCGTGCGCGTACTCGGTGCGCAGGGCGCGAATCCGGCAGCGCTGGCCACCGTTGGCGGGGTGGCGCTGCCCAGCGTGACCTCGGGCATCTGGACGCCATATGTGACGATCCCGCTGTCCGGACAGACGCAGCCGACGGTTTCCGTCACGGTCGGCGGCAATACCGTGCAGCTGGCCGTGCCGCAGAATTTCACGTTCGGCCCGGGACAGGATTACTCGATCGTCGTCTACGGCACGACGACGCCGGCGGCGGTCCTGCTGGTCGACGACAACCACCTGAAGGTCAACGACGCCAGCGTACGCCTGGTCAATGCGGCCGACAGCATGCCGATGTACTTCACGATCGCCGGCCAGTCGCAGCTGTTCACCGCGGTGCCGCTGGCCGGCTCGTCGAAGTACGTCAGCGTGAGTCCGATCTCCAATGCGCCCGTCTACGTGCGCAGCAGCGATGTCACCGCGGCCACGCCCGGCGGGGCCACCGTGCTGTCGAATTTTTCCAACGGCTACGTGTACACGGTCCTGTTCTACGACCTGAACCAGCCGCCAATCGTCGTCACCGACAAGGCCGGCAGCTGAGCCGGAGAGCGGCCGGCCCGGCGGCCGGTCCGCAGACCTCGCCGGCGGATTCCGGCCGGCGCGGCCGCGCCGGACCGCTCAGACGGCAGGCGACCAGGCGCGCAGCTGCGCGACATCCGGAAGCGAGTAGCGCTGGTCGTCCAGGCTGCGGATCCACGCCAATGCGTGCGCCGCCGCCATCGGACGGCTGACCAGGTAGCCCTGGATCTCGCCGCAGCCGGCATCGAGCACCGCGGACAATTCGGACAGCGTCTCGATCCCCTCGGCGACCACGTTCAGGCCCAGCCGCCGGCCCAGCAGCGCGCAGGCCGCGACGACGGCCTGCTTGGATTTGTCCGACTCGATCCCGGAGATGAACGAGCGCTCGATCTTGAGCTCGGAGAACGGGATCTTGGTGAGCTGGGTGAAGCTCGAGTAGGCCGTGCCGAAATCGTCGATCGACAGATTGAAGCCGTACATCCGGATGCGCGAGGTATTCTCGATCACCTCGCCCAGATCCGACATGGCTTCCGATTCGGTGATCTCGACGGTCAGCCAGCTCGGGTCCAGGCCGGCCCGCTCCACCGTGTCGACGATGCATTCGCAGAACTGGCGATCCGACACCAGGCTGAGCGGCACATTGACCGAGGCACCGACCGCAATGCCGTCGCCCAGGCACTCGCTCAGGAAGGCGACGGTCTGGGCGAACATCTGCAGCGTCGCCGCCGGCAGCAAACCGGCGGCGGCGAGCGGCTCGATCAGCGAGATGGGGTGGATGATGCTCCCGTCCGGGTCGATGGCGCGCATCAGGCTCTCGAAGCCGACCACCTGGCCGCCGGGGATGCGCAGCTTGGGCTGCAGGTAGGCCCGTACGCCGCCCTGCAGGACGTAGGACTCGAGTTCGGCGATACCGAGCGCGGCGGGCGCCGGCAGCAGGCCGCCGGGGCGCCGCTGGCGCAGCCGAAACAGGTCGATCTGGTGCAGTACCCGCTCTATCCTCAAGGGCGCTTCGTCCTGGCCCGCGACCGGTAATCCGTAGTGGGCGCAAAGCGAGATCGCGGCCTTGACCACGGCGCGCTGCTGCCGTGTGATGAAAAAGATCGCTGGCCGGTGGCGCTGCGCGGCGAGCCGGCGGATCAGCTCGAAGGCGTCGCCATCGGGTAGTCGTACGCCGGTGAGCAGGAGCTCCGGCGTGGCGCCGCCGCCGTGCAGGGCCGACAGCAATTCGGCCATGGTGGCGCAGCGGCGCGTCACCGTCCAGCCGCGCTCGGCGAGGCGGTCGCAAAGCTCGCCTTGCTGCTCGATCGCCGGCAGCAGGATCCATACTTCGCGCAGCCGGGTCGCGAGAATGGCGTCGGCGAGCTGGTTCACGGCGTCAGCCGGCCGATCCTGCGGGTGACGGCCGGCCGGCGGCCGGCGCCGCGCGGCGCAGCCCGCCGTCAAGGTCCTGGCACAGCGCGCGCAGGTCGTCGAGGAAGATGGGCTTGATGAGCAGGCGATCGAATCCCGCGGCCAGGATGCGTTCGCGGTCGTCTTCCATCCCGTGGGCGGTGTAGGCCACGATCGTCAGCTTGGCCAGACCGAGTTCGTCGCGCACGCGCCGGCAGGTCTCCTCGCCGTCCATGCCCTGCATGCGCAAGTCGAGCAGCATGAGGTCGAAACGCCGCGCCTGCAACTCCCGCAGCGCGTACGCGCCGGATTCGACCTGGACCGATTCCCAGCCGATCTTGCGCAGCATGTGCCCGGTGACGCTGCGGTTCACCGCGTTGTCATCCACGATCAGGGCCAGCAGCGGCGCGGCCGCGCCGCTGCTGGCCCTGATCGTGGATGACAACGCGGTGAACCGCAGCGTCACCGGGC
>Ga0075030_100000434_pt1 | contig 35938 bp, 27 predicted proteins | sample LitLauG_LLR_2012_FD_71393 | JGI IMG/M metagenome (GOLD analysis project Ga0075030, IMG submission 71393) | Freshwater sediment microbial communities from Pennsylvania, USA - Little Laurel Run_MetaG_LLR_2012 | ecosystem: Environmental > Aquatic > Freshwater > Creek > Sediment | place: USA...
GAAGAGATGGCCGAAGCGGCGCGGGAACGCGGCTACGAGTACATGGCCATCACCGATCACTCGAAGAATCTCGCCTTTGCCAACGGACTCACCGACGAGCGGGCGCTGGCGCACATCGAAAAGATTCGCGCGGTCGAAAAGAAGATGAAGGGCATCCGCATTTTCGCTGGGATTGAAGTCGACATACTGGGCGATGGCTCACTCGATCTCTCCGACGCGGTGCTCGAACAGATGGACATTGTCATCGCCAGCGTTCATTCGCAATTTAATCAGGACCGCGCCACCATGACGGATCGGCTGCTGAAGGCGATCGCGAATCCCAACACTTCGCTGATCGGGCATCCCACAGGGCGCCTGCTGTTGCGGCGCGATGCCTACCAGTTCGATCTCGACGCCGTCCTCAAAGCCGCAGCCACGCACAAAGTGGCGATGGAGTTGAATTCCTATCCCGACCGGCTCGACCTGAGCGACGTTCATCTTCGGATGGCGAAACAGCACGGCGTGAAAATCGTGATCAATACCGATTCCCACCACACTTCGCACATGGAAAAACTGCGCTACGGTGTCACGCAGGCGCGGCGCGCCTGGCTTACCAAGGACGATGTGCTGAATACCCAGCCCGCGCAGAAATTTGCCAAGGCGATGAAACATGCCTGGTAGCCCCAGCACGTTTGGAGGCGGGGTTGCCCCATAAGCGCTGACTTAGGCGTTTGCAACCAACATCCCCGAACGCGAGCTCTTTGCCGGAAAAGGGTCGGGATCGGCGTGCCCGCTGGTGTGGGCGCATCCCGAATACGTCGACTGGCACCCAAGAGCCATTTACGCCAAGAATGTCACACTTTATCGTGTACTTGTCATTGATTGTCTCGCGGATTGTCTTGCACCGGATGGCTGGGGCGAAGACTGCCTCCCCGTATTTACTCAAGTCTCAAACATGACTGTGGGAACGAGCAGGCTCCCGGCCGACTTGGGCCAGGTGAGTAAGTTTGCTAAACGTTAACCACGAAGGCCACGAAGGTACACGAAGCAAATCAATCCGTGGCATGAAGGCGACAGAGGAGAAGATCATGGACAAGGACAAAAAATGGATTTTCTGGGCCGTGCTCCTCAGCCTCGCAGTGGGATTGCCCGCACCGGCGCACTCTTCCACGTCGAAGGACGCGCAGACGCAGTTGACGACTTTATTGCTGGGCAAGGATGTACGAGCGTTGGTGGATCTCCCGGCCTACAAGGATGGCTTGGATGTGTACTACGTGCCCAAGTCCAACAAGCGCACCGATGAGCGCGGCGTCGATTTGGAAGAGATGACCAAGTGGCTCAAGGCCAAAGGTGTGGGAGTGGAGCGCGATGAATGGGTCACGATCACCAATGTCAAGATTGACAGCGACAAGGTGGAGATCCATCTGGAAGGGGGCGGCGAGGGACGGCGGGGCAGCAATCACGCCAACAAAGTAGGCGCGTCCTATAAGCGCGCCGGAGGCTCGCGGCTGAATCTGAAGTTTCAGAAAGACTTGAACGACACCGACATCACTCCGCAGTACATCCTCGCCTTCATGGCTCGTTTGCTGGACGTAAGCCGAATCGAGCAGAAACTCGAGGAGAAGGAGATGCCGCAGGAACTTCGCACCGCCATCGAAGCGCATACCGTCATCGAGAACATGACCTACGCCATGGTGTTGATGAGCTTCGGGGACCCCGATCAGAAAAAAGTGGACGAGAGCAGCGATACGAATTTGCGCGAGACCTGGTTCTACTTGAAGAACGGCCATCGCTGGGTGGTGCATTTTGAGAATGGCAAAGTAGCGAAGACGCAAGTGTTTTGAAGCGGACAAATCCGCCCACGGACAGAGCGTCAGGGCCGCTACACTGTTTTCGGACTCTCCAGATAAGCCCAGCGTTCTGCCAGTTTGCCGTCGGCGACTCGCCAGATTACGATGCCGCCGAAGCGGAGCTTCCGGCCGCTCTCGCGGTCCGTGCACTGCCACACATTGCGCACCACCACTTTGTTGCCCTCAACAATCACGTCCTCGACAGTGACATGCATGTCGGGGAATTTCTGCAGCGCGCCACCCACGTATTGCCTGGCTCCCTGTGGACCGGGGGGAATGCCCGGCGGCAGGTCGCTGCCGTGGTCGACAAAGTCGGGCGCGAAGTTCACGTCGGCAACGTCGAGGTTCTGCCGGTTCACGAACTCCTCGAAATGATTGCGAATGAACCGCTTCAACTCTTCGGGGGTTTGCTGCGTCATCGTTGTCCTCCAGCTACGCCGGTTTTGCCAGCGGCTGGAAGGCGCCGGCAAACTCTTTCAGGAATTGGGCCATCCGCGTCGGTTGCCTTCCGACGACGTCGGTGAACACGTTGTCCACCTCTCCGCCGCGGCCTTCCGTGTAGTAGCGCTGCAGATCGAGCAGGGCTTCGACCTGCCATGTTGGCATGCCCTGGTCGAGCATAGCTTGCCGCTGCTGCGCCACCGGAATGTCGACGTAGCGGACGGGATGGCCGGTGATGTGCGCAATCTGGTCAGCGACCTCGCTGTAGGTGAGCGCCTCGGGGCCGTTGAGTTCGTAGGTTTTGCCTTGGTGCGAGCGACTGGCGAACAACTTAGCAACGAAAGCGGCAACGTCACGAACGTCAATAAAGCTGTAGCGCGCGTGGCCGACCGACGAATAAAAAGCTCCCTGCGTCTGGATGGTCGGGGCAAAATAGTTGACCACGTTTTGCATGAAGCTGTTGGGACGAATGATGCTGTGCAGCAATCCTGAGGCCGCGAGTATCTTCTCGACCTCGGTGTGCCAGCGTGGGAAGGAAGCGTCATAAACACCGGCGCCCAAGGCTGAGTTCAAGACCAGGTGCCGCACTCCGGCTGCCTTGCAGGCTTCGATGGCCTTCGATTCCAGTTCCACCAGTTGAGGCACCGGCCCACAGACCAGGAAGACCTCATCCACTCCCTGCAGCGCACGCTCCATCGAGGCCCGATCGGCAAAATCGGCGATCACCGCCTGCGCTGCCGCTGGCCGGTTCGCGGCGTCTTTTTCCGAACGGTACAGCGCTCTTGCCGGCATACCCGCTTTCACAATCTCATTCAGGACTTGGCTTCCGGTCTGTCCCGAGGCCCCTGTTACGAGAATCATTTTCTTCTCCCAAGTACAATGTTGTTTTTCGGGCCGCATCGCGGCATGGTCACCTGACATAAAATAAGCGGTCGCGGCGAGGATGGGAAGTACGCACTAATTTGTAAGCTGGGAGGGGCGATGAAAGAACATTTTGGCTGTCCGGTGCAGGCCACTTCTAACGTGTTGTCGGGCAAATGGAAAGTGCTCATTGTGTGGAAGTTGTCCTCCAGTTCCCACCGTTTTGCCGAGCTTCGCGATCGGCTTCCGGGCGTCAGCGAAAAGGTCTTGACTTCCCAACTGCGGGAACTCGAGCGCGATGGAATAGTGAGACGCATCGTAACCGCCAGCGTCCCGCCGCGCGTGGACTACATGCTCGCTCCGGCAGGCAAGGAGTTGGCTCCGATCATGAAGGCGATGTGTGACTGGGCCACGAAACATCTGGGAGTGAAGCTGATGGTGGACCGTGCCAAGATCCCAGCCTGAAGAATCAGTCACCGGCTCCCGGTTCTCAGTTCTCAGTTCTCAGTTCTCAGAAGAAACTCATTCGAGGTACGATGCGCACTCTTAGCCACTTTGTTATGGTCTTACTGATGAGCACACAGACGAGCGTCCTGACGGCATCCCAAACCCTGGCTGCGCCCGAAGCCATTACAGATCCGAGACAGATCGCTTCCAAGCCCGATGCCCGCGTGGAGAGGAATCTCTCCATCGAAAAGCTTTACATGACACGCCAGGTGGGCGGCGCGACCTGGTCGCCGGATGGAAAGACGATCGCATTCATCAGCAACTTGAGCGGCCGAAATAATCTTTGGCTGGTGCCGTCCGAAGGGGGATGGCCGATGCAGCTCACGGTGAGCAATGAGCGCCAGACCAGTCCCACCTGGTCGCCGGACGGCAAATGGATCGCCTACACGTCCGACTACGACGGCGACGAGCAGTGGGACATTTTTCTGGTGTCGCCCAAGTCGGGGCAGGTGGTCAACGTCACCAACACTCGCGAGATCGCAGAGCAGAGTCCTGCGTGGTCGCCCGACGGCCGCTATCTGGCTTATATGGTGAAGCCGCGGACTTCGTCCGTGTTCGAGATCGACGTTTATGACACGGTCTTGCGGGACGTGAAGCATCTGACAAGCGGAACCGCCAAAGACCGTATGAATGTTGCGCCGATCTGGTCGGCCGATGGCAAGTTCATTGTCTATACGCAGGAGCAAGCCAAGGGCACCGACTCCAACGTGTTTCGGGTGGACGTTGCTAGCGCTGAGAGCACGCTGCTCACGCCGCATGATGGCGAGAAGACTTTTTCGGCGAACGATGTTTCTCCCGATGGAAAGCATGTGCTGATCACGTCGAACGCCGGCAACGGATACGACAATGCCGGACTGCTCGAGATCGCGACGAAGAGAGTCCATTGGCTGACGCAAGACAAATGGGAAATTCAAGGCGCGAGTTTCTCCCCCGATGGAAAGTTGCTGACCTACACCGCCAATGTGGACGGCAATCTGGACATCTATGTGTACGACTTGGCCACGGTAAAGTCTCATGCGCTGCCGCTCCCCAAGGGGCTGAACTGGCCGTCGGGCGGGTCTTCGCCGTTTACCCGCGATGGTTTGCGATTGCTTTACACGCATAATGGACCGACCGCTCCCGGAGATTTGTGGGTCTACGACATGTCTGCTTCCGGCCCATCGGCAGCGGCCAAAAGCACGCGGGCAGGGGCGCCCGCGCCACACGAGCCATCACATCAACTCACATACTCTCTCGTCGGTGGCGTGCGTTCCGAGGACATGGTGGAACCTTATCTTGTGCATTACCCGAGTAAGGATGGTAAGTGGACGATCTCCGCCTTCGTCTATGTCCCCTACAACCTGCCGCGCAACGGCGAGCATCCGGCGATTGTCTACGTTCATGGCGGCCCGACGGCGCAGACGATGAACGGCTTCAATCGCTTCGTCCAATACATGGCCAACCAGGGCTACCTTGTGATCGCGCCCAACTATCGCGGATCGACAGGCTACGGAAAAGAATTCCAGCAGGCGAATCTTTTCGATATGGGCGGCGGCGATTTGCAGGACGTGCTAGCCGCCGCCGACTGGATCAAGCAGACGGGCTATGCCGATCCGAAAAAACTGATTCTGATGGGCGGGAGCTATGGTGGCTACTTGACGATGATGGGCGTTACCAAGGCTCCAGAAGTGTGGGCGGCGGGCGTTCCGATTGTGCCGTTCGTGAACTGGTTCACCGAGATTCAGAATGAAGACCCGGTGCTGCAGCAGTCCGACCTGGCGACCATGGGCGATCTGGTAAAGAACAAGGCGCTGTATGAGGACCGCTCGCCCATCAATTTTGTCGATCAGATCAAGGCGCCGCTGTATCTGCTGGCGGGCGGCAATGATCCGCGCTGTCCGAAAGAGGAAACGCAACAAGTGGTCGATGCCGTCAAGAAGCGCAACGGCGTGGCGGAATACAAAGTCTATGAGAACGAAGGCCACGGCTTCGCGAAAGTCGAAAACCAGATTGACGCTTACAAGCGGGTGGCTGATTTTCTGAAGGCGCACGTTCCGCCGGCGGATTGCAGCTGCTCGCTGGAATGAGCAGCGCGCTAGTTCTCAGTTCCTGGTTCTCAGTTCTCAGTTCTCAGTTCGGTTCTCGGTTAGGATCGACCAGTTGATCGCCGCAAAGGCTTGACTTCGCGGCCCGGGTTAGCTTACGTGTTTACCTTCGAGCCATTGACGCTGTTGACTGGTACCCCCTCCCCCCTCGATTTCTAGAATCAAGGGGTTAGGCTGTGGAAAACTTTTGGGTCTTTGATTCTACGTGACTTACATGAAAGTATTCCGGAATAAGGACTTAGCTAGATTTCCCGCTCAAATCTATTAGAAACCACAGTTTTGGCGGTTTTCTGAAGCAGAGTAATCTGCTCAAACTAGTTTGTCAAAGAGTAACTGACCCCTTGGGGGCTGAAGCAAGATCGGAATGGCGCTTGCAAGTGACGCACCCCGACACTGCTTCAGGTCAGGGCATAGTGTCGCACAGGGCGGGTTAGGCGTCAGTGATGGTGCTCACTGGTTGGATGTGATGAAAAGTCATTCCTTAGAGAATTTTGGTCATAAATGCAAACTGGGGTGCGACGGGTTGGATGGTTCGAGTCTCGGTTCGTCAGGCGCTTCGCCACTTTTCGAGTTGCTTTCTGACCATCGCGGCGTTGGGGTCTTCGATTTCGTCTCGGATTCTTAGCGAGGCCTCTGCGCATTCGATTGCCTTCTTGCGGTCGCCGATTTTGTCCAGTGCCAGACTGGTGTTCCACAGGGTGTTGCCTTCGCCCCGCCGGTCACCGATTTCGCGGGCGATCTGTAATGCTTGCTCGTGGTATTCGATGCCGCGGCGGTACTCGCCCAGGGAAGAGTACGCGTTGCCCAGGTTGCCCAGCGCGTTGCCTTCTCCCCTGCGGTCGCCGATTTCGCGGGCGATGGCCAAGTGCTGCTCATAATATTCGATGGCGCGGCGGTACTCGCCGAGGGACTGGAACGCGATGCCCAGGTTGCCCAGGGCGGCGCCTTCGCCCCTCCGGTCGCCGATTTCGCGGGCGATGGTCAAGCGCTGCTCATAAAATTCGATGGCGCGACGGTACTCGCCGAGGGAGTAGTATGCACTGCCCAGGTTGCCGAGGTCTTGGCCTTCGCCCCTCCGGTCGCCGATTTCGCGGGCGATGGCCAAGTGCTGCTCATAATATTCGATGGCTCGGCGGTACTCGCCGAGGAAGTCGTACGCGAGGCCCAGGCTACCGAGATGGCGTCCCTCGGCCGCACGGTTTTTTAGTTGGCGGGCGGCGGTTAGGGCAGCGTCGCGCCAGCGGATCTGCTCGCGAGGATGCTGACGCAGATTAAGGATGTAGGCGCCCCAGTCGGGATAGTCGCTGCACAGTTTCGCTGCGTCGCCATCTTGCGGCGCGTGGGCTACCGCCCACGCCTGCCCGGCCTGAATGTTTCCCCGCTCGATATCGAAGAGGGCGAGGCCCCGCGTGATTGAGCCTCCACCCTCTAGATAGAGATCGTCGGCTGCTGCGAGCACGGCTCCGTAGTGCGTAGCATGGCGCAGGGCGGCGGCATCGGATTCGGCTGGTGTCCGTCGTTGGCGGGCGAAATCGCGCATGAGGTCGTGCAGGCGGTAGCGTTTGGTGGGTTCCTCCCATTCGAGCATGGAGAACTGCAAGAGGCGGCTGAGCGTGGCCTTGGCTTCGTCGGCGGCCACGTCGGTTTCCATCTTCCAGACGCCTACGGCGGCGGGAGGGTCGAATGTATCGGGGAAGACGGCCAACGTGCGCCAGTGCTTTTGCGTTTCGGCGTCGAGCAGGTTGTAGCTGAGAGCGATGGAAGCGTCCACGCCTTCTTCTTCTTTGCCACCCAAGAGCTTCAAGCGCTGCTTTTCGTCAGCGAGTTTCTGGCGATACTCCGCCGGAGACAGGTCAATATGCTCGGCGATGGCGGTTGCTGCTAGGCGAAGGGCTAGGGCCAAGTATCCGCACAGCTTGGCGATGGCTTCGGCTTCTTCCTTAATGCTGGGTGCAATTTCCAGCAGGAACTTCTTCGCGTCTTCGGGCGGAAAGGTGTTGAGATTTTTCTGATGGAGGCCGGGCAGCGTGAAGCGGTAGCGCGAGGTCACTAGCAGTGTGCATCCCTCGGGAGGGATCAGCGATTTCACCTGGGCGGCGTCTTTGGCGTTGTCCATTAGGAGCAGGACTCGCTTGCCGTGGAGGGCGGAATGGAATAGAGCGCGGAGGTCGTCTTCTTTTTCGGGGAGCTTGGCTTCGGGATGGAACGTACGGAGGACGTGGGACAGCGCTTCGGCGGCGGTTAGGGGCTTCTCGCTGACTCCTTTCAGGTCGAGGTAGATTTGCGCGTCGGGGTAGTTGGGGGCTAGTTCGGCGGCTAGTTTTAGAGCCAGGGCGGTTTTGCCTACTCCTCCCTGGCCTTGGAGGCCGGAGATGTGGACACCGCCTTTTTCGAGGGCGGCGCGGAGATCGCGGAGTTCGGCTTCGCGTCCGGTGAAGTCGGCGGGCGGGGGCGGGAGCTGGTGCAGGGCGGCGATGACGAGGACAGGAGCCTCATGGATGTGCTGGTGCTCGATCTTATCCCTGCCCACGAGGTCGCGGCCGACGTTGGCTTGGCCCCCGCTGATGCCGACACCGATGTTCTTTGCTGTCGATTCCTTGTCCATCTACGCTATTCCGCTACTTGCCTTGGATCTTATCCAAGACATACTTCGTGGCGGGTCCAGCGATTCCACCCAACAACGGCGTCGCGAAGGCGCCCACCACGGCGCTCACTGCTCCCGGTATGAGTCCGACGAGGCCATCGACCAGTTTTGCTACGACCCCATCTTTGGCATCTTTGCCCTTTGCTACTTCAGTTTTGAGCTCTTCCAGCTTCTGCATGGCTTGAGGCTGGCTTTCAGATGAGGCGGTGCGAATGGCGTCCTCAACGGGGCGAAGGATCTGATCGATCTGGACCCTCGAAATCTCCAAGCCTACGTTCTTGTCGTGCCCAACGATGTCTCCTCCCACTGTGACGGATCCGCCACTGATGTTGACACCGCCGCTCTGGCGGGCACCACTCTTCTCGTCGCCCATTTTCGATTTCCTTTCTGAAATTGCAGTTTCCCTAAGTCGACTGGCGTTGTAGCCGGTTAAGCCGCAGTCAAGAGTAAGTCGCAAGGGGCCTGTGTAACGGGGAAGATGATTATTCTGGTGCCGGGAGAAGTGAAAGTCAAGCATCCACGGGAGGGTACTGAATCGCTACGGATGCTTCGGTGCTAGCTTAGCTAGCGCCCGCGCGCGACGACGAGGGTCAGATCGTCACTCTGTTCTGCCCCGCTGAATTTCTGCACGGCATGGAGCAGGGTGCTCAGAAGTTCTCTTGGTTGCAGGGCCTGATTGACCTGCAAGGTCTCCAACAGCCGCGCCTCGCCAAATTCAGCGTTGTTCGCGTCCATTGCTTCCGTGATTCCATCGGTAAACATCACCAGCAGATCACCCGCTTCCAGTTGCACTTGGGCGACGGAGCACTGCCACGATTCAAACAGGCCGAGCACGGTGGCGGTGCCTGCCAGCCGTTGGATCTTTCCTTCCCGGTGCAGGAGAACGGGCGGGTTGTGACCACAGTTGACGTAGCGCAAGCAGCGCGTGCTGTCGTCGTAGGTGGCGAAAAACAAGGTGGCATATTTACTGGGCTCGGTGGACTCGTAAAACAGGCGGTTCACGGATTCCAGCAACTGACGCAGATTCTCGAGGGCCACGGCATATTGGCTGCGCAAATTGGCCTGCAGGTTGGCCATCAGCAACGCCGCAGAGATGCCCTTGCCGGCGATATCGGCCAGAACAAAGCCGACGCGGCCCGGTCCGAGATCGAGAAAGTCGTAGTAGTCTCCACCGACAGCCCGGGCCTGGATGCATTCTCCGGCGTAGTCCAGAGTGCGCAGGGGTGGCATTTTTTGCGGCAGGAGCTTGCTTTGAACCTGGCGCGCGATCTCCATCTCTTGCTGGGAGCGGCGCTCGGCTTCCATGCGCTCGGCCATTTTTTCGGCAAGGCCGATATTTTCCAGGGCCACGCCGGCCTGGCTGGCGGCAGAGGCGAGCAGGCGGCGGTCTTCGCCGGAGTAGGGTTCTTCGGAAAGCCGGCCACCTAGAACCAACAAACCTGCGAGTCCCGTTTGGCGTCCGAGGATGGGTACCAGGCATTCGGCCCCCATCCCGAGAAACATGGAAAAAGGCTCGCCATCTCCGCTTTTGGGCGGGGGCAATTCGAACGGATCGCCCCGTTCGGCAAGAGTTGCCAATAACGGCATGTCCCCGGAGAGAGTTTCTAACCCCGGGGCCACTTTGCCATGCTCAACCTCAAGACGACCGCGGTTGTTCTCCAGATAGAGCACCTGGAACACAGGCTGCAACGCCTGCTGCAGGCGCTGCTCCAGCAGGCCTGCCAACTCACTCCGACTGGTCACGGTACGGCTCTTGGAGGCAAGGTCTTCCAGAATCTGGCGGGCATCGTAGGCGCTGCGAAAAAAAGCACGGTCAATCTGTCCGGTGACATGCTTCACCAGCGGTGCGGAAGTCCATACCAGGAAAATTCCAAAGACGGCGCTCAGCCCCATTCCGAGGTTGGAACCGGCCGGCAGGAATTGCGAGAAGATACGCGTGAACACCGCGATCGTCACGGCCGCTATGACGAAGAGTAGAACGATGAACCCGCGTTGCACCAGAACGTAGCGCACACTGCGCTTGAGCAGCACCGGAATTTCGAGCACCCGATGCTTGACTACGGCGTAGGCAAACGCGATCGGAACCAGGCAGAGGGTCAGGGCGGTCGGAACCCAGATCCAGAAGGGAAAGTTCCAGTACTCGGTGTGAGAGTAAACGCTGATACCCGACATGGCCAGGAAAGGACCAACCCCCAGCAACATTCCCCAGAGGATGACGCGAATCTTGCGACGCGCTTCCGTACGGGGGGCGCTGAGGCGGTTGACTATCAGGGAAACCAAACCGAGACCGGTGACGCCGAAGAAATAAAGCGCCATGATGGCAGCAGTCCAATGAGGGCTTAGTTCCTCGGCGAGAATGAGCGGGCGCGAGCCGCTATCGACCAGAGTCCACAGCGACAGCGGGATCACGATGACGGCCGCCGCAGTCAGGACCAGCGATTTCAGCCAGGGCGCGCGACGATCTATCGGCGAGGAAACGGGGAAGGTGGCGAAGAAGTAGTAGAACACTGCGGGAAACATGCCGCGGGCGGCGACCATGTAAGCGAAGGCAAAGCCGCGCAGCGCCGGGTGGATGAGAGGCTCTACGATGAGCAGAGGAGATCCGGCGGTGAAGCCGCCGAACATCAATGCCAGCAGCCAGGCGTCCCGGTTGTCGAGCCGCAGGAACAATACCGCCAGGCCCACGACTACGAAGGGAAGCTGGTAGGAAAACAAGAGTTCCATGGCGAGCCGCTGCGCCGGAGGAGAAGTGGGTCGTAGCGGTACCGGCGCAAGAATCGCGCGCAGGTCGATGGGAGCAGGTGCGCCCGGGCGGCGCACCGCAAAGGTCACCACGTCGCCAGGCTGGCCGCGCGAAACCGCATCGTAGAAAGGGTTCATGGTGGCCAGCGGGCGCTGGTTGACTGCCAGAATGTCATCCCCGACCCGGAAGCCCGCTCGCTGCGCGGGAGTGTCGGACGCTACCCCGGTGACGAGCGTCTGTCGCTTGGCTTCGTCGCGTTCAAAATCAATGCCAAGCCGTGCCACCGTTTGTTCGCGAATGTAATGAGCCCAACTGCCGCTATAAACCACCATGGCCGCGGCATACAGAATGGCCAGCACCAGCAGCAGGGGTCGGGGAATGTTGGACAGAGTCTGCACGTTTTGCGAACGAGGTTCGATCAAGATCCGGGAACAGTCCGAGAGCAGATTGTACGCCTGCGATTTCTCCGTTGAATTCGCGCAACGCGCACTCTGTCATGTTCCGAGGATTCCGGGCTTCCGCAAGCCGGAATCTGAGTCGAAGTTGGCTCAGAGTCCGGGATCGTTACGGGTGCGCGCTGCCTGCGTGACGCTTCCTGGCGGCTTGCACGCGCAACATTGCCATGTAGAGAACGATGGCCAGGTTGATGGCGATGATCAGGATGCGAATCCAGTCGGGGCGCCTTAACAAATCGGCGACTTCGAAAGGGATGTAGATGGAGCCCGAGGCTATAGCCAGCCACTCCGCCCAGGGGCGGGTGTACCACAAACCGTAGGCTTCGACGAAGCGCAGGGTCACATAGACGGCGGCCACGGCGGCGATCTTCCACAGATGGACGTCGCTTAGCCGGGATACCAGGTCGATAAAGACTCCGACGAAGTGGGCGTGGGGATTGACGTGAAGAAATTCGAGGAGGCTTTCCGCCAGTCCCCAGATGTCTTTGTGGCGCATGCGGAAGATGCCCAGGCCGGCGAGAGCAACGACTATGCCTTTGGCGAATTCAAAGCTGGCTACGGTGCGCACGCCTTTGATGTGGGCGGGGTCATCGATTTTGGGATGCGGGATTCTGGGATGCATTTGTGCAAAGTGATTCTGGTGTCAGGCGCGTGATCGCGGATTTATTTTAAAGCGCGGCCCCTAAAGGGGCTCTTGGTTTCGAAGAAATTGCGGTATCGCTAAAGCCATACCCTGATACGAAACTCTGATACGAAGCTCCCGATTCGGAGCTCCTGATTCTCAAGTCTGCTGGCGGACGGCGGCGCGCAACTCCTCTACTATCTCCTGCGCGGCTTTGTGGGCGGCTTCGCTCTGATTCACCTCGAAGGAGATAGCTCCGACACGGGCGTGGCCGCCGCCGCCATAGCGTTCGCACACCCTGGCCAGGTTGACGGTGGGCTCGCGTTTCGACCAAGGGTTCGATCCTACAGAAACCTTTACGCGGAACGAACTTTTGCTCAAGCCGATGCTATAGATCGAGTCGGGATGCAGATAGTACGGAATGAATTTGTTATAGCCTTCGAGATCGAGGTCGGTGATGTCGAAGAAAATCGTGCCGTCTTTTTCTTGCGCGCGCTGGCGCAAGATTTCGATCGAACGCTGGTGGCGTTCGAGCAGCGGGGGAAGAACGGCGGTGACGAACGGCTCCTCAAGAATTTCGGCCAGCGGTTTGTAGGCGAGCAGCGGAATCACGGTCTTGACGAAGTTGCGGTCGGTAGAGGCTTCGATGGCCATGGTCAGCTTCATGGCGGGAGCTTGCATTTCCACGGCCGATTTCGCATCATCGTACATGGCGCCATCGACGATATCGGTCCAGTGCACCAGTTCAGCCACTGGGCCCGGATCGAAGCCGAAGCGCTCTTTTGCGATCATGGCAATGAAACTGGTACAGGACTTGAAATCCGGATCGTAGAACTTGCGATTGCTCTGGTCCTGCTCGAAGTGGGCGGCGTCGGCTGGGGAAAGAAACGCGCTTTCGTGGTGATCGAACCACCAGGTGATGTGGGGCGAACTGGAATACTTGAAATCGACGATGGCGTTCTCGTCGCCGTCGAACTGCTTCTCATCGAAAAGGGAGCCGGCGCGATGCAGCAGGCCGGAGTAGACGAAATCCACGTCGCTGCGGATGCGCTCGCGGTAGAAGCGGGAGAACAGGGCGGCCGAGGAAGCTCCGTCAAAACACTTGTCGTGATAAAAAACGCGAAGTCGCAAAATGGCTTCCTTGTCCGTTTCTTCGGGCGTGGAGTGAAAAACAATTAGAGTTGCCGGTTTGGAGGTTTATGTCAAGGCGGAAGTGAGTATCTGGGTAGAGAAAAGAGCCGCGTGGCCTTACCCGCGCGGCTCTACAAATGCGAACGTCAGTTGCAAACATCAGGCTGGTATGACGGCTTTTAGTTCGTGAAGCTTCCACCGGGCGGGCATACCATGGAAGGGCCGCCGAAGGTGCCATGCATGGAATACTTGCCACCAGCCTCTATGTTCTGGAAGTAGGGATCGTGGTCCGCGGAATAGTACCAGGACCAGAAGACGGTCTCCTGCGGGTTGTACGTGACCCCGTTCGGCATCGTGATGGCCGGAAAATCGGTACCGGTCAAAGGGTCGCCAACTTCCCAGTTATTCTGGCAGCCGCCCACTTGTCCAGTGCCGCCCCATAGTGGCGTGGGATTGTTCCCGAGCGGATCGTCGAGCCATTCGCCGATTTCGTGCGCCGCTACCGACACATTTACGATCCCGCCACCAAATTCTCCGCTGGTGTCGTAATCGGTTGGGGAGTAAGTCTGCAGATTGTTGAGCGTGCCGTGATACCCGAGAATGCAGCAGAGGCTCGAACTGCCCTCGTAGAACACGATATTGTGCATCAGGAAGATCACGAAGTAGGTCGGGTCGCCATGGACCGCGTTGAGAACGGTGGTGGCGAAATAATTGTCGAATGTGAAAATGTCGAGGCCGCCCAATAAGCTGCAGCCGCTGCCCGCGATGATGGCGCTGGGGCCGCCGGACGAGAGTGCGGTGGTAATTGTCTGTGTGGGCGCAACGGTGATGGCGTAGTGTGTGCGGTATTGGCTGTTGGGACCGCCGATTGCGCCCAAGAACTCGGCCCGGCGATGCGCGTCATTGTAGGTCTGTTTGCCCTCCAGTTTGACGCCATTGATGAGAGCCGCGTGTCCGGGGCCGGTGCCGCCATCAAATAACAGGGGAGTCATGATCGGCGAGTTCAGGAAATTTGCCAGGTCGGAGTTTCCCATCGACCCACCGCAGCTATTGGGAGCGGTCGAATCGAACACAAAGGGGCCGATGTTAATGATCATCGGAACCACGAGTAGTTTTACCGTAGTCGAGGTGTAAGGTGGCTGAAATGGGGACTTCCCGACGATTACATCCGTGTAGGACTGGCCATCCTTGCTGGCGGTGAAGGTAAAGCTTGCCAGCGGGATGGTGGTGGCTTTGCTGGACGCCGCAATCGCGTCAGCGGCGGAGCCTCCCTTCCACGGAATGACCAGGGAGTAGCCTTTCAGGTGTGAACTCTCCGCTGCGTCTTGGGCATATATCCTAACCCTGGTCGCCGTCAGGGCGACCGCGGCAAAGCACAAGATCAATAAGAGTGTACGTTTCACAGAATCCTCCTACTGCGCCTTATCTCGAATTTCCTTCCCGACTTCAAGGGCGGCCGCCAATCTAGCAACATCTGGCCCGTTTACCGTGGCGGGAGCAAAATCTGAAGGATTGCGGAACTGTACTTTCGGGCTGGGCCCCTGTCAAGATGCAGAGTTTTGCATCCGGACTCTGGTGGACGCCAGCCCCATCGCCAGAACTCTCCGGCGACTACTTCTTTCGCCGGCGAATTTTGAAATCGAAGCTGACTACTCCGTTCTGGTCGCGCAGCGCCACGATCGAAACGTTGCGCGTCACGTTGTACTCGACCTGGATGATCTGCTGGGTGGAGACGGAGACGTTGGTGCTGTAGGTCAAGGTAAGATTGCTGGCCACTTGCTGCTCGACGGTAACCTGCGGCCCGCGCACCAGGTTGGTTTCGTTGGCCAGGCCCTGGGGATCGATCTTGACGCGGCTGGCCCCGAACAAACGCTGCAGGCGGCTGTTGACGGTGCTGTTGAGGGCCTGATTGATCAGGAGATTCGAGGCTTCTCCGCCAAAACCGAATGTTCCGCTCGAATTGGCGGCGGCCGACTCTTCGCGTGTGCGGCCCAAGGCCAACAAGGCTATAACATCCGCTTCGGGAAGCTGCGGCTCGGACTGCCAGGTGACTTTCAAGCCGTTGGCAACGCTGGCATCACCGCGGAATTGCACAGTGATGTCGTAATCGCGCACGCGCGTGGTTGCCTGCAGATCGATGAGCGGTTGAGTCCGGGCCGGATTGGCGAAGGTAACGTCGCCGCGCTCCAGCTTGTACTTGGTCCCGTTGAAAGATATTTCTCCTTCCAGAACTTCCGCGCGTCCCAGAATTGCGGGGCGCTCGGCGGTGCCACGTACGCGGAGATCCGCGTTGCCGGAAAGCCTGGCGATGGCGGTTTGCATCTGCAGTTCGGGAGTGGTCACGACATGGACGTCGAGCTTCAGGCGGCTCTGCAGACTATCGGTCTGCGTCAGGACGACTCCTTGCTTACTCTTTTCGATGTAGGCGCCGAAGTCGAAACCTGGAGTGACAGCCAGCTTCGTGACGACCACGTCGCCGCTGAGCAGGGCGGAGTTCGTGTTGCCGGTCAGGCGGAGGTCGGCGTCGGCAGTGGAACTTACGCCCGGGGGATAACGCAGACGAACCCCGTGCGCGGTCGCGCCGAGGTCAAGTTGCAACACGCCAGTCTGGTAGGTCGCGGATCCGGTTAGGGCGATGGTGCCGCCGCCGGTGGTTCCGCTGAGCTTATCGATCTGGATACGGCTGCGATCGAAGAGCAGCACACCGTTCAGGTCGCTGAGGCCGCTGGGAAAATCGTTGTGGCTGACAAAGGTATTCTTCACTTCGAGACGGCCTTGCAGCACGGGCTGCGCGAGCGGGCCGCTGGCGTTGAGATTGACGCCCAGGGTGCCGCGCGCCAGGATTTTGGGGTTGAGAGACTGCAGGAGCGTCAAATTGACGGAACCGTCGAGGCGCAAGTCAAGCTCTTGCGTGCCGCTCAAATGCGCTTTGCCGTGGGCCGTGAAATCGGTTCCACTGCCGCCGAGGTGGAGGCTTTCCAGCGTCAGAACTTGATCCGCTACCTCGAAGCGAACGGGCTCGACACTTTGTATGGCCACGCGATCGATCTCGGCGCTGAAACCTTGCAACTCGGCGACCGCTTTCAAATCGCGGGGAGTGCGGAGCGGGCCGCGAACCTGAAGCGTTCCTTCCAGAGCCGAGTGTCCCGTGATCTTTCCCGGCAAGTAGGCACGAAGCAGCCAATCGGCGTCCAGATGGTGGAAGGCCAGCTTCAAATCCGAAGGAAAGTCATGTTCCATACCGACGCTCCCCAGAACGGTCAAATCGGATTTATCGAACTCGGAGTGCGCGTTGAGATCGAGCTGGCGCCCGTGGGTGACCGCGTCCACGTAGAAATCGCCGGCGCGCTCCTTGTCGAAGGTCAAGTCCTTGAGATGGACGTGCGCTTCGACGGTAGGCTGATCGAGGGTGCCGCTGGCTCGCACTGTGAAATCGGCAACGCCATCCGCCGCAAACCGGCTGGTTTGCAGGCGCGGGAAGCGCGCGAGATCAAGGTTGCGTCCAGAAAGATTCAGGTGAAACTGCCCCTTAGACCAATCGTGGTTCGCGGCGCTCGCGTTCGACGTACTGAGGTTCGGGATACTGACGGCGGCGCTCGCAGAGAGTGGCGCACCGTAAACACTGGCGTCGATGTTGTTGAACTGAAGCTCGCCACCAGCGAGACCGAGATCGCCCTGCAATAAAGGAACGATCACTCCATAGGCCATGCCATTGCGCAGTTCGAAGTGTCCATCCCCGTGAGGATCGTAGCGCGTCCCCGAAACGGTGGCCGATACATTCAGAGTGCCGGCGAAAGGCTGCGTGAGACCCGCGAGTTGAGCCAACTCAGCCGCGCTGGCGTTGCGCAAGTCAAAACGCAGAGTAAAGGGACCGCCCTCGAGAAGTACGCCTTCGGTCAGTTCGGCACTGGATTCGAAGCGGCCGGTGGTGTGGCCATGAATGATGGATCCGTTGTGCGCCGCAAAGTGACTGCTGGAATACTGGACGGCGGTGGAGAGTGCGTCCCAGTGAATGCTTCTGGAGGAAACTCGTTCGGTTGCCGGCAAGAGGGTGTCGAAGTCGTAGACTTCGAGATTCCCGGTGACCGAGATTTCGGAGAGTCTGCCGCTGGCGTTGCCGGCCAGACTTGCCCATCCGTGGACCGTAACGGGCAATTCCCGGGATCCGTAGGCCGCCTCGAGCAGCGGAGTCCACTCTCTCAGGTTGTGGCTGGTGAATGAGTATCGTAATGATGACGTTGAAGTCGAGGCCGAGGCCAACTGTCCCGCGGCAATGATTTCAGAGCCCGGCGTCGTCAGGTGAAGCTGGGTAACTTCCACTTCATCGCGCGACCCGAGATAGACGCCATCAATCTTGCCGCGCACCGGAATCTCGCCCGGGTTCGGATTTGCGGGCGGCGCCACGGCCAGGTTCAGCCGAGTCTCCGCGTCCCGGATCGATCCGACCCAGAGCATCTCGACGTTGCCGCTGGCATTTCCGGAAAGGGCGAGGCGGTCGAGGGGAAGTTTTTTGGAACTCAGGATTGCCAGGCCCGGCAGGAGCGGGAAGCCCGTCAATTGCAGATGCACCGACCCGCGCTGCTGGCTGGCGGGCGGGACTCGTCCGGCGGAATGGCGACGGGCCGTGGCCGGGGACGGTTCGAGAGAATTCTGCCAGTTGGCTACATCGGCGTCGCCCAGCAGTTCGCCGCCGAGCAGGCTGGCCTTGATCGAAGAAACGTGGACGCGCTCCGGGGTGACGGAGAATCCCGCGGCCAAGCGGCCATTCCGCATCGAGAGCTTGCCGTTCGACCATTCAATGTCCTTGGCCTGTACCGTTCCCTGAGTGGAGAAACTCGCCAGGCTCCAGGAACCTTTGCCTTCGAACTGGACGGTCGCTTTGCGAAGTTGCGGCTGCCGCGCCAGCGCCGCCAGTTCGCCGAGATCGGCGACGCCGTGATAATCACCCGTCACATGGGGGTCGTGAAAATCCTGCAGGCGACCCTTGAAATGAATTTCAGATTTTCCGGAGGCCAGCGTTAAATTGGCGATGTCGGCGCGTCCGCGGGCCAGGACAAGAGTGGCGTCCGCCCGCCACTCCAACGGAGGGTAATCTTGCAGGCGCGTGGCGACGCTTCCGAGGGCAAGATGGGCTTCGTATTGCCGCCGCAGGAGAGAGTAGTTCATGAGCAGGGCCAGATCGCGGGCGGAAAACTCGAAGGGCACTCTCCGGTCTTGCCACAAAAGTTCGCCGCGCTGCACCTCGATGTGTGAGACCGCCATCGAGATAAGTTGCTCCACCGGGCCCTGCTTGGAAGACAAACTGGAAGAAAGACCCGCCTGCGGCACGGGAGCGTTGGTGGTGCCGTCGGGATAATCGACGATGTGGACGACCGGGTGATCGAGAACGAGTGAATGCAGTCCGACGGTGGTGCTGAGCAGCGAAATGATCTTCATTTCCGCCTGCAGACGGTCGACGTGCAGAAACGGGGCCTGGCCGGGAGCTTCGCGGCCGTGGATGGTGAGATCGCGAGCGTCCACGCGGAGGCGGAACGGAATGGTGTGCAGTTCTCCGAGTTCGACGCGGCCGCCCGTGAGTTTCTCGGCTGACGCGATCACGCGGCGGCGCACCATGCGCTGAAAAGAATCGGTGGAGACGTACCAGGCGAGCAGACTGAAGGCGACCAGGCTGAAAGCGCAAAACAGCAGAAAAAGCTTCCACAGAATGCGCCGGCGCTCGGGGGGAGAGGGTTCAATCACCGGTTCGGTCTTCGGCTCGGACTCCGGTTCGGTCCCGGTCTTCGGTCCGGTCGGCGGTTCGCTCGATTCCCCGGTCAACGGTCGCTTTCTCCGGCACTGGGTTGAGGAGCCAGGATATGGCTCCCCGAGCGCAGATTCGCCAGCCATCCCGAGAGCAGTTCACTCATTTTTTGCTGGGCCAGCAAATCCTTGATTCGGCTAAAGACTTCAGCCAACGGAGTGGCGCGGCTGCCGGCTTTTTTCAATTCGGGCAGCAACTGATCCTGGTAGTAAGTCTCCACTGCCCGCTGATCGATGTGGATGGAGGGCCGCAGGCGGTCTTCGACCAGCTTCATCAGTTGGATCTGGTCGCTGAGACGTTTCTCGAGCGAGTTTTGGGTCAGCCCGTAACGTTGCAAGGTGACATGCCAACTCTCGTCGGTGCCGCCATCGGGAAGGAGTCTTCGGACTTCGGCAACGCGGGCCGCGACCTGTTCGGGGGGAGCGGGTTGGGCGGGCCGAACCTGTTCCCGCAGCAGTTCCTGATCGATCAGGCGATCCAAGGCCGCGTGGCGCTCGGCGGCGGTGAACGAGTCCGGATCGCGGCCGTCGGAGAGCGCTTCGAAGGCCACTTCCTGTTCCCAATCGCTCTGCAAAACCACGTGGCCGTTCACGTTGGTGACCACACGATCGACCACCTGGCCGCCCATCGCCGAGATTGCCAGCGCCGCAGTCAGCACCATCAAGACCGCGCACTCTTTCCCGAGTTTGATCTGTTGCTTCAGAATGATTGCCCGACGCTGAACGAAAAATTAAAGTGCCCGGCCCGTTGATAGCCAAACTGCCCCACCTGCGTCCCATTGTTGGTGGTGATGTTCGTATAACTGGGAAAGTAGGGCGGATTCAAATTGTATCCGAAATCGAAGCGCAAAGGCCCGATGGGTGTCTGATAGCGTACCCCCATGCCCACAGCGTGCGAAGCGTAGTTGTAATTGCACTTCAGGTGCGTGACCTCCTGAAAACAGAACTGTTGGTTGGGCTGGTGAAATCGCCCCAGGCTCGGGAGCATTTCCTGAGGCCGCGCAAAGACATTGCCCATGTCTTCAAAAATGGTAAAGCCGATGCTGTCCTGGAGGTAAGGCACGGTAACGTTGGGAAAACGCATCTCCAGATTGTTGAGGAACACGGCACTGCCACCGACGGGAAATCCGGTGAACGGGTCGCGTGGTCCTGCCTGATTTAACCCAAAACCGCGATTAGAGTTGCCCCCGCCGCTGAAAAAACGCTCGGGCAAAGGGATCAGGCTCTGGCCGGAGGTTGCGCTTTGAGAGGGATCCAGCAGAACCGTGCTTCCGAATGGGTTTTCAATACCGACGGTGGTGGAGCGGGCAAGCACAAACCCCTGACCGGTGCTCCGATTGCGAAAGAAAGTGTGATAGCTGGAGTTCTTGACGAGCGCCCGGCTGAAGTCGGCTTCCGAACCAAAATAGCTGGCTGCAACTCCGCCCTCTACGGTGGTATAGCTACCGCGCGTACTTTCCAAATCGCTATCGCGCCGGTTGCGAATGTAGAGAAAATTGGGCGTTCCCACCCGGGTGGGCGTGGAAAGAAGCGGAATGAGGTTAGCGCTGACTTCAATATTGCTGGCCTCCACGCGGCGGTAACTGAAACGGTAAGCCATGGTGGTCAGTTCGCGGTCTTGTCTTTTGTACAACACCTGCAAAACCTGGAAAATTCCCTCCAGGCGCTTCGACGTAAAGGTGGAAACGTCCACAGTGTTGTCGTAAAGCCCGGTGGCGGTGAAACGAAAATTGTCCAGGTTCAGCAGCTTGGGGATGTCATAGCTGACCAGCCCGCGCTGCTGCAGGCGGCTGAGGTTGGTCTTCGCCGTGAGGGTCTGATGGCGGCCGCCCACATTGATGCGGCTGACACCAAAGGACACTCGGGGGCTGACGCCGGTCTTGCCAAGCGGTTGGTTGGTGCCGGCCGAGGGTTGTCCGGTCTGAAACTCGAAACCGACCCCGTAGTCGAACGTGTACCGTTCGGCTTCACGGGCGGTCACCAGCACATTTTTGCGCGCTTCGGTGCCCTCCGGGTTCTGGATGGCGGTGTCCACCTGCTTGAACAGCCCGAGGTCGTACAGGCGGCGTTGGCTCTCCAGCATGTCCTGCTGGCTGAGGGGCGCGCCGGGCTGCACTTGCATTTCCCGGAGGGCGACCCCAGAGCGGGTGTGGCGCAGGCCATCGAGAAAAACTTGATTCACAAAAAACTGCTCGCCTTCGTGAATGGAGAAGGTCACGCCCACCCGAGGCAACGTGTCCGGCGATGGAACAGAGACATAGGCGACGTCGACGATGGCATTGGGAAAACCGTTGTCGAAATATTTCCCGAGAATAGTGTCGCGATCATCCGCCAGGCTGGATTCGTCAAAGCCCTGCCCTTCGGCAGTGGAAATTTCCGGGAGCTGTTCCTGCGGAAGGGTGTAACTGCCTTCGATGCGGACCCAGGCCACGCGTGTCTGCAGTCCCTCCTTGACCACAATCTGGATCGCCAGTTGCGAGGGATCGCCCTGATATTTGGTGACGAGGTTGCTGGTGACTTGCGCCTGCCGGTAGCCGCTGGCGCGATAGAGACTCTCGATATCCCGCACATCTTCTTCCAGCAGCACTTCGCTGTAACGGCCATGACTGAACAGGCGTCCGGCGGCCTGGTCCTGCATGCGGGAGCGAATCAGCTCGTCGGAGAAAAACCGGTTGCCGGAAATACGAATGCCGGCGAGTTTGTGACGGTCACCGGGATTGACGGCATAGACGACCTGCAGATTCTTGCCATCGGCCGCGGTGTGCTGGGTCACGCTGACTGTGACCTCGAAATACCCGAGCGTCTGCAGATGGTTCTGGATGTTGCGCCGGCCTTCGTTGAGCAGGTCATCGTCGACCGCGCCTTCCTCGTAGATCGGCACCAGTTTTTTCAGCACCCGCTGGCTAAGCTTGAAGCCTTCGGCGGCAATCGTCACCACCGGGCCGCGATCCACTTTGAAGACATAATCCACGACGTTGCGCTCGGAGCGATAGGTGCGGTTGGCCACTTCAACCTGGGCGAGCAGACGGTACTGCTTCTGATAACGGCTGCGAATGCGTTGCAGCGCGCGCGTAATACGATTCGAGACGATGGGAACGCCGGGATGTAATCCGGCGATTTCCTGAATCTCCGCCACGCTATAGCCGGCGTCGCCTTCCACCGTGATTTGTCCGACCGCGGCGCGCGGCCCTTCGACAACATGGCAGGTCAGGTTGACCTGGTGCTGCCCCTGATCGCGATCTTCAGAGATAGTTGTTTTCGACTGGTGGAATCCATTCTCTTCCAGCACTCGCTGGATGCCGCCTAGAGCGCGATCGAGTTTCTCCCGCGTGTAGAGTTCGCCGAGTTGCAGGCGGGTGGCGCTGGCCAGTTGGTTCGCGGACGGATTGGTGGAAACGCCCTCGATCGTCACCATGCCCACGAAAAAATTGGCGACGGTCAGGAAGCGCAGCCTGACTCCAGCCGTGTCGGTGCGGTCCGCTTCCGCCTGAATGTCGGCGAAGCGTCCGGTGGCAAAAAGGGCTTGCATGGCGTCGTGCAGCGTGTCGCGCGTCAGCGGTTGGCCGATCTTGAGCGGCGTGGCCGCCAGCAGCGAGGCGGCCTCGTCCGGGGTGATGCCGGGCAACTCGATCTGATCAATGGTCAATCCGAGATAGGGGGCGATGGTGCCGAACTTGGCGCTAAGCTGAGAGGGCGACTCCGCCGGTTGCTGCGCTGCAGGGGGCGGACTCTGGGCCCAGATTGCAGGGCGCAGCAGTACCAAGACCGCGGCCAGAATCAATCGAGCCGCGCCGCTTAGCAGTCTACGGTGAGAGTAGGGTCCGTAGCGGCGTGGGAGGGGTACCTCCGCCGACTTGTCATCTCGAGCGGAGCCAGGGATCTGCAGTTTGCAGCGAACTGCAGATCCCTGGCTCCGCTCGGGATGACAAAATCTGGAAGATTCGGGCTCGTCAACCATGAAATCTTTCGGGTTCGATGAATCGCTAGACGGCACGCGTTGCTCGCATGAACAAAGTTTGACGACCGGAACCTATAATACTGGTTTGAAAGCGCGGGACAGGTAATCGCCAGGGTGATTGCTTTGGAAATGCAGAACGACCGTTACTCGCGGCAGGTGTTGTTCAAGGAGATCGGAGCGGAGGGGCAGAAGAAGCTGGCGGAGTCGCGCGTGGCGATCGTGGGATGCGGCGCGACCGGTTCTGCGCTGGCGTCGCTGCTGGCGCGTTCGGGCGCCGGGACGCTGCGCATTCTCGACCGCGACTACGTCGAGCCCAGCAATTTGCAGCGGCAGTCGCTTTTTGACGAGAACGATGCCCGCGAATCCGTCCCCAAGGCGATCGCGGCGGCGCGGCAGATTGCGCGTTTCAACTCGCAGATCGTGGTCGAGCCGCATGTCGCCGACCTGGTGCCGGCGAATGCCGATTCCCTGCTCGGCGGCTGCGATCTGGTTCTGGATGGCACGGATAATTTCGAGACTCGTTATCTGATCAACGACTATGCGGTGAAACACTCGGTTGCCTGGATTTACGCAGCCGCCGTCGGCAGTTATGGCGTGACCATGAATGTCCTCCCCGGTGAAACGGCTTGCCTGGCTTGCATCTTCCCGGAACCTCCTCGCGGGACGGTGGAGACTTGCGAGACGGCCGGCATTCTGAATTCCACCGTCAACCTGGTGGCGTCGCTGGCGGCGACCGAGGCATTGAAATTCCTGGTGGGCGCGCGGGCTCAAATGCGGCGGACGCTGCTTTCTTGGGATGTCTGGACGAACGAGCGGGCGGAGTTGGCGGCGGTCCATTCCCGCGTGGGATGCCGGACATGCTCCGGAGATTTTGTGTATTTGGCGGGGGAAGGACGGCCGCACATTACTCTGTGCGGCAGGAATTCCGTGCAAATTCACGAACGTGATCGGCCAGTGGATTTTGCTGAGTTGAGCAGCCGCTTGCAGCCACACGGCAACGTCCGCCACAACGAATTTGTGCTGAAGTTCTGGCGGGAGCCGTATGAGATGACGTTGTTTCCCGACGGCCGCGCGATCATCAAGGGCACGACGGATACGGCCATGGCGCGCAGTTTGTATGCGCGGTATGTGGGGAGTTGAGTTCGGTGGTCGCCACCTGGCTGCGCCATCCGATTGCAGGTTGTGCGCACCGGTTTTCACCAGCCTTGCGGCCGGGGCTTGCCGGAATCTCAGTGTTTTGACCGCAAGGGCCGCGAATCTACGAGAATTAGGGGTAATTCCGCCGCAGCCGCAACTGGCCAGCAAACTGCATTGGAGGAGGTAAGCGGTAGCCCCATTGGAGGCAGTATGCGACCCTATTTGGTTCTGACCACGGTAGTCTTGCTGGCGGCAGCGGCTTTTGGACAATCACCTTTCCCTTACCCCGGCGCTTGCTTTTATGGATGCGGCCCGTATATTCCGCGTCTGACCACGCCCGAAATATCATTGCAGCAAATTTCGCCGAACCCGGTGGGGGCGAGCAACGCGACCACGGGATTAATCGCCGGTGCGACCAACGCGACGCTTTCGCAGATTGAGGGATCGACCAGTTCCGAGTACGAGGCGGCCGTGTGGTATCAGGGCGGCGGCGCTCCGTTGATAACTCCCCAGGTGCAACTGTCGCCGGAGCGGGTTGGGCGCCAGGGCCGCGTCATGCGCGAACCGATGCACGAGGCGATGCACGAAGAACATATGCGGGAGGAGCATATGCGGGAAATGCGTGCGGGGGAGGAACATCCGCGCGAAGAGCGTATGCACAAAGACCGTATGCATGAAGGTCATGGCGCGGGCGAAGAAGCGCGCGGCGATTGGATCTACTTCACTGGGCGGGAGAATGCCACCGAGGCTACGAGCGTGGTGAAAGGCTTCCGGAAGGCCGCTCACAGCTACAACAACGGCGACGTGTCGCGTCAGAATGACAAGAACGGAACGGTGAAATACGACGGCAAGACGGAGAAGATGTAAAAGGCAGCTTTCAGCTTTCAGCCTTCAGCTATCAGGTTTCGGCTCTCGGCCGGTAGATTGCGCGACGGTCGGGAGCCTTTCGTTTCTTGAAGGCCGATGTTTCTCGATGCGCAACAATCTGCGCCGGTTTGAGCGAACGCATCGCCTTCAGGCAGGATTCAACTAGTGTGGTTAGATCCGCCAGGCAATTTGATTTGACGCGGAGAATGCTCCCCGCTGCTGCTAAGCGCCGGTTTGCCCGACTAATTCTTACTGCTGCCGGGCTTGGTCGCCTTCTAAATCACTGATGCGCTGTTCGTGAACTTCGACGACGTGGAGCAGCCGCGCCGTTCCTTCCGCGATCTCGGTAACGAGTCCTTCAAGGCGTTCCATCCTCTTCTCGCTGTCTCTGTGCATCGCGGCCAGTAATTCAACGGTGTGCGTCAGCGCTTCGAGTCTTTCGTCAATGTTCATGCTGCTCCCATCATCTTGGGTAGATTCTAATACGTGCCAGCACGTATGTCAAATCATTCTTGCTTGCACGCATGACTGTCTTGTGCCATGATGCCTGCATGGCGGAGAGCTACGCTACTCAATTTGCCCGCAAGGGCGGCCAGGCACGTGCGAAAAAGCTGACCGCCGAGGAACGGAGCGAATCGGCGCGTAAAGCCGTCGAGGCCCGTTGGGCGAAACAAAAGAAACTCGTCGCGGAGATCACTGAGGGTACGAAAGAACTGCTGAAGACCGCCAGGGCCAATGCTCGCCGCGCGAAACAGAAAAAGGGTGCATGAAGGTTTTTTCCACTGTCGTGCTGATCGCCACCCGGTCGAGACGGCAGCATCGTGGGCCACGGTCAGTTATCTCCTAGCGGCAGCCGCCGGGACGAAGGTGCAGCAAGCGACATATTTACCCTCTCCCACTTGCTCAGAAGCCATTCCCTTCCCAATCTGCTATCTTCGTGCGGTTGCTCTTCTTCACCAGTGAAGTTCACAAATAAACGGCAGGCGCCGCCGTGCGCCGAGGATGAGTGCCTTCATGGCTGAGATTGCACGTCCCGAACCTTCTCGCCTTTACCGCTGGGCGGTGCTGCTTTTCGTCAGTCTGGCGATGGGCGGCAACTACTATATCTACGACAGCATCAACCCGCTGGAACGGATTTTTATCGACAAGCTGGGTTTCTCGGCCACCGCGTTTGGGTGGCTGAACTCGTCCTACAGCGTGGCCGCGGTTCTGACCCTCCTGATCGGAGGTATCGTCATTGACCGCATTGGCACCAAGAAGGCGATCACGTTCTTTGCCACCCTTTGCCTGTTGGGAGCAGCGCTCACCGCGGCGCGCGGACGGCCCGGCGTCATGATCGCGGGACGCACCGTGCTTGGCCTGGGCGCCGAGTCCATGATTGTTGCGGTCACCACGGTGCTCGCCAAGTGGTTTCGGGGCAAAGAGCTGAGTTTCGCTTTTGGGATCAACCTGCTGATTGCCCGTCTGGCTTCGGTGGCGGCTGACAACTCGCCGACCTGGGCCAATCGCGTTTTTTATCCGCAGGGGCCGTCGGGCGAGCCCAGTTGGCAGGGGCCGTTATTCATCGCGGTGGGGGCTGGCGTCCTGGCGGTGGTCTGCTCGGGAATTTACTGGGGCCTCGAGAGCCGGGCGGAGGGCCGCTATGAGTTGGGGCAGGCCGGTTCCATCGACAAACTGGAATTTGGGCAGATTTTTCGGTTTAACTGGTCGTACTGGTTCGTGGTGGGGCTCTGTTTCACGTTTTACTCCGCGATCTTTCCGTTCCGCACGTTTGCCATCGATTTCTTCACCAATAAGATTCTTGCCACCCACGGCGGGGTAAGCGCTTCGGAAGCAATGCGGATCCTGTCCCACGAACAAGCGGGATTCTTCAACAGCCTGCTTCCGCTTTCGGCTATGGTCGCTACCCCTCTTTTTGGATTGCTGGCCGACAAGATCGGGAAGCGCGCATTGTTGATGATGTTCGGCTCGATCCTTTTGATGCCGGTTTATCTCCTGATGGGTTACACCAATGTCTCGCTCTTCGTGCCTGTCTGCATGATGGGGGTGGCGTTTTCGCTGATTCCCGCCGTCATGTGGCCGTCGGTGGCCTATATCGTGGACCAGAACCGTCTGGGTACGGCTTACGCCCTGATGACGCTGATCCAGCAGGTCGGCTTTTTCATCCTGAACCTGCTGATTGGGAAGGCCAACGACTACTCCCACGCGGGCCTCGACAACCCGGGAGGATACGGGCTGGGCATGTGGATCTTTTCGGTCCTTGGATTTGTCGGACTGACCTTCGCGATTCTGCTGCGGATTCGGGAGACTGGTCCGCAGGGGCATGGGCTGGAGACGATCACGGCAAAGGGGTAAGGTGCCCGGCCCCTAAGGGGCACCGATTTGCGGAGAATTTCGGTATCGCTAAAGGGATACCCTGATACGAAGCAATTCCGTGATATGAAGCGATGCAGGCAAACGAAGGCCAGTTTTCCAGAGGCGGTCCGGAAGATCAGCATCGCGATCGGCCGATGTTACGAAAGTGCACTTTGAGCCTGGCTTCGCCGGCACTTTGGTCGCATGAATGGTTCCACAAGCTACGGTTTTTGGTATTCTGACGACTTGGAAACGGTCGAGAGTGCAGCCGCGACTCCCTCGGCAAATTTGTACAACGAAAAGAGTTTGAAGCCGCATCTGAACGAGTAGCGGCCGGAAAAGGCGACTTGACCGACCCGAAGCCAGGCATCACGGAAGCAGAAGCGATTGAGCAGGCGAAACAGGGACACGAAGCCGCCTTCGAAGTCCTGTATCACCTGCACAAACGGCGCGTGTACTCGCTATGTTTACGCATGGTCTCCAATCCCGCGCAGGCCGAAGATCTGGCCCAGGAAGCTTTTCTTCAGCTCTTTCGCAAGATTGGCACCTTTCGCGGCGAGTCTGCGTTCTCCACTTGGCTGCACCGTATGACGGTCAACGTGGTGCTGATGCAACTGCGCAAGAAGGGCCTGCCGGTGGTTTCGCTGGAAGAAACTCTGGAAGCCGACGACGAAGCTCCCAGGAAGGAATTTGGTACCAAGGACGTGAAGCTGACGGGTTCGATCGATCGCCTGCAATTGCAGCGGGCAATTGACCGGCTGCCGCCGGGCTATCGAACGGTTTTTGTATTGCACGACGTTGAAGGCTTCGAGCATAACGAGATTGCGGAAATTGTGGGATGTTCGATTGGCAACAGCAAGTCGCAGCTCCATAAGGCGCGATTGAAGCTGCGGGATTTCTTGAAGTTCATGAGAGCCGAAAAGGCCAAGACTGGGTAACGGAAGTTTTGCGGTATTGGGGAGAGAGGTTGCTATGACGTGTTCCGATGTAGAGCGAGCGCTGCCGGAGATGCTCGACGGCACTCCAGACGGTTCGCTTGCGGCCGAATTTGAGACGCATGTAAAGTCCTGTCCAGACTGCTCGGATCTGGTGTCGGACTTGAAGCTGATCGCGAGCGAAGCCCGGCAACTCGCGGCAAGCGAAGAACCGGCCCCGCGGGTCTGGGTGCGGATAGCGGCTGAATTACGCGCCGAGGGACTGATCCATGATCGTGAGCATGATCGGGATTCTGAACCAGCGTCCGCGCCCGGCCGGCCTATTCTTGTCCCTACCTCCCCACGACGTCGATGGAGCGCCTGGTGGCTGGCGCCCGTGGCGGCGGGGCTGGTGGCGGCAGGCTCTTACGTGATCAGCCACAAGCCGGCGTCGGCGGTGGCGAAGCAGCAGGCTCCCGCAACGCCTGGAACTTCTCCATCTACATCTCCGGCCTCGGGATCCCCGACCTGGGTGGCAGAAACCCCTGCTGTAACCTCCGGCGGAACTTCAGGCGAAAACGCGGCCGCCGTGCGGGCCCCGGCTCCTGAACGCCTGGCACAAAAATCGGCTCCCCCGAAGGGCGTTTCGGGGTCGTCCGCGGAACCCGCGCCCAGCCCAGAAGATCAACAGTTTTTGAGTGTAGTTTCGACGCGCGCCCCTTCGATGCGGGCGACGTATGAAAATCAACTGCAAGCGGTGAATGCCGATATCCTGGAAACGCAGGCTTACGTGAATCGCAATCCGGGGGATGTCGACGCCCGGCAGCATCTGATGGATGCTTATCAGCAGAAAGCACTTCTTTACCAAATAGCGTTGGATCGTATTCAATAGTGGTTGGTAATAGTCGATAGTCGAAGGGGCGGACCGGCGTTCCCGGCCGCAGGGGCGGCGTTTTATGGCGAGTTTGCAGCAAGCGGGTCTTCAGCAGGGGCGTTTTCAGCAAGTGCGTCTTCAGCAAACCACGGTGGTAACTCTGGTCCTGGCAACTTATCTGTCGGCAGCGGCCTTTGCCGAGAGCAAGAAGGAATACCGTTTCACGGTCGGCCCCAACGCGAACGTGTCGGTGGATACGCAGTACGGGGCGATTTCGGTCAGGCCCGGCAGCGTCAATCAGGTGGTGGTAACGGCCACGATCAAGTCGGCCAGCGTGGAAGTCGATCAGCAGCAAAGTGGCAACCGGATTGAAATCGCATCGCACTTGCTGCAGGGCGCGGACCAGCAAAACGGCCAGGTTGATTACGAAGTGCTGATACCGCCCGACGCCACGCTCAATCTTCATTCTTCGACCGGCCCGCTCTCGGCCGAGCGCTTGCAGGGGGACTTGACCCTGGAAGGCACGGATGCGGTGGTGAATGTCCGCAACGTCGCCAATGGCCATGTGCATGTTCGGACCATGCGGGGACCGATTACGCTGACCGATGTTCGCAACGGTCACGTGGAGATTGCTTCGATCAGCGGCGACGTCCATTTGAAGTCGGTCTCGGGACCGCTGGTGCAGGCGAATTCCGGCAGCGGCAAGATTTTCTACGACGGCGATTTCAGTTCCGGCGGAGACTACCGGTTCACCACCCACACCGGGGATATCGAGGCCTTGGCCCCCTCCGAGGTATCGGCCGATTTCAGCGCGCACTCGGTGCTGGGCCGCGTCCAGAACGACTTTAAACTCCAACCCAAGCACTCGCGGTTTTCCGTGGAGGAGGGACGTTCCTTCTTTGGCACGGTCGGGAAGGCGGCATCGAAGGTCGTGCTGCGCTCTTTCAGTGGTAGAATCCGCCTCAAGCAACGGTAAATTAGCTATCAGCAACCAGCCGTCAGCCTTCAGGAAAATTTCCCTGTCCTTGCTCTCGGAGGGATCTTCCTGACGGCTCATGGCTGATAGCTGTTTGCTCGGGAGCGCCATGGGAGTGCGCGCGGTGTTTCTGGTGGGGTTCATGGCTTGTGGCAAGACCACCGTGGGACAGGAACTCGCCCGGCGTCTGGGCTGGGATTTTGTGGATCTGGATGCCCGCATCGAGTCTCGCGAGCGACAAGCTATCGCGGAGATTTTTCGGGATCGTGAGGAGCGTGGGTTTCGGCTCGCCGAAGCCGCCGCCCTTCGGGATCTGACGGAATCGCTTGAGCACGACACGGTTGTCGCGCTCGGGGGCGGGACGTTCGCGCAGCCGAGGAACAGGGAGTTGTTGCAGTGCTGGCCCTCGGTATTCCTGGATTCCCCGTTGGACGAACTTTGGCGGCGCAGTCAGGCGGACGCTACGAAACGGCCTTTGCGAAAGGAGGATCCCACCGAGTTCGCCCGCCTCCACGAGTATCGGCTTCCGTTCTATCGCCAAGCCACGGTGACTGTCGTAACCTCCGGTAAGGATCCAGTCTCCCTTTGCGCTGAAATCGAACGTACATTGCACCTTGGGGACACTGAGGTTGACGGCTCATCTCACATTCCCCCCGCTCATTCAGGAACAGGAGAATCACAGTGAAGTTGTCTTGTCGGCTGCTCGCTTTCATGATAGCGATTTGGGTATGTGTGTCCTGGACATCAGCCGCTCCTCTACCTAGAGAAAAGGAGAGGGACCCCGAGGGAAAACTGGTTGACTCCGGTTCCTTCGGCGTATTCCAGAATGGCCATCGCGTAGCGACCGAGAAGTTTTCCATCTATCAGACCGCCAACGGCAGCGTTATACAGTCCGAGTTTAAGACCGAGAATACCCCTCCGGACGTGCAGACTTCGGAGATGCACCTTACCGGGGCGGGGGAAATTCGGCGCTACGAGTGGAAGGAACTGAGCCCGGAGAAAGCGGCATCGGTGGTGGTTCCCAATGAAGATTTTCTGAATCAGAAGTGGAGTGCCGGCGAGGAAAAAGAACACGAGCAACCCTACCTGCTGCCGGCATCGACCAGCATCCTCGACGATTACTTCTTCATCCAACGGGAGGTACTGGCCTGGAAGTTTCTGGGCTCCGCTTGCAGACAGGAGAAAGGGCAAGTTCAGTGCCCGCTGAAACAGCGCGCTCAGTTTGGAACTTTGAACCCGCGCCAGCATTCATCGGCGCCACTCAGCGCGGAATTCATGGGACGGGAGAAGCTGACCCTGAAGAGCGGCCCGCAGGATCTGCTCAAAGTGGAATTGAAGAACGACGCCGGGACCTGGCAACTCTGGCTCGACGATGAATTCAAGGTGATGCGGATGGCCATTGTCGGAGAGAACACGGTGGTGGACCGCGATTAGAGTCCGGCTTGCTGAAGGTCAGCCCCTTTCGGCATTGGATGGCTGTCGATTGCAAGCGCTACGATAGGGATGGCCCTGGACAAGGAGTCCCTTCGCAGAGGGAACCAGACCGGACGGAGCCAGACCGTTGGATAACTCTTGACGATTCTCGATTCACGCACGTCGCGCGTTCTGTTCACGGCCCTGCTGTTCGCGGTGGGCTTGGGATTTCTCTACGCGGCGCGGCGGACGCTCATCCTCTTCCTCTTCGCTATTTTCTTTGCCTATCTGATTAACCCTGCCGTAGGGCGGCTGGGGAAACTGTTTCGCAGCCGCGCCTGGGCGATCACCGCCATTTATCTCTTGTTGCTCGTTGCTCTGGCTTTGTTCGGCTTTCTGGTCGGGCCGAGAATTGCCCGGCAAAGCGCCCGCCTGGGAGAGTCCCTGCCCGGACTTGTGGATAAGGCCAGCACCGGCCAGATCTCCGGCCAGATTGACCAACTGGCGGCGCGCATCGGAAGCCAGCACGGATGGAGCGCTACGACCCAAAAGCGCATTCAGGGTTTCTTGTTGAGCCACCGCGAAGACCTAACTCACCTTGCGGAGCGCATCGGGGTCCGGGCCGCCGAAGCGGTACAGCAAGTATGGGTGCTATTTCTGGTGCCTATCCTGGCGATTTTTTTTCTGCGCGACGGGGGCAGCTTCCATGAGGTGCTGCTTTCGCTGGTAGCGTCGCGCTCGCAGCGCGAATTTCTGCAGGATGTGTTCCAGGACCTGAACCAGATGCTGGCGCAATTCATTCGTGCCCAGTTGACCCTGGCGGCTCTGTCGTTCGTGGCCTACGCCGCATTCCTGGGTGCGATGCGCGTTCCTTTTGCGCTCACGCTCGCTAGCGTTGGCGGCGCGCTAGAGTTCATCCCCGTGGCGGGGCCGCTGCTGGCGGGCGTCGCCATGATGATCGTCGCGGTTCTGGCGGGATACCAGTACTGGGGCTACCTGCTGTTGTTCCTGCTCGTCTGGCGGATGATTCAGGATTACGTCATCTCTCCGCGCGTTATGGGCGTGAGCGTGGAATTGCACCCTCTGGCGGCTCTGTTCGGAATTCTTGCGGGCGGCGAAATTGCCGGCATACTCGGCGTCTATCTCTCCATCCCAGTGATGGCCAGCTTGCGTATCGTGTGGCGCCGGTGGCGCATCTATGCCGAAAAACGCAAGTTCGGACCACTCAACGAGTACTCGTTTCCGCACGAGTTGGGCAGGGAAAGAAGCTAGCTCATCGCGAATCTCTCCTTCCACCTCTGTCTCGGCCCCTTTTCTGATAGCGACGGACCTTATGATCACGCAGACATGGCAAGCCGTTGTTGCTGTCCGGTTAAACGGACCGCTATTGCAGTGCCACCACATCGATCTCTATCAGCGCGTCTTTGGGCAGAGCGGCAACTTGGACTGTGGAGCGTGATGGCGGTTCGTTCTTGAAGGACTGCCCGTAGACTTCGTTCATGGCGGGGAAATCCGACATGTTCTTCAGGAACACTGTGGTCTTCACCACGCGATCCATGCTGCTACCCGCTGCCGTGAGCACAGCAGAAATGTTCTTCAGCACACGTTCGGTCTGTGCCTTTATGTCCCCCTCAATAAGCTTGCCCGAAGCGGGATCAATGGGGATTTGCCCAGCGGTAAAAACGAACCCACCCGCTTTGATCGCCTGCGAATACGGGCCGACAGCTTGAGGTGCCTCCTTGGTCGCAACGACTTTCTTTTCCTGGGTGAAGCTCACAGACGTCATTAGAGCTAGGGCAAACAGCAGTGGCAGGCATCTTTTCATGTTGCCTCCTTGGTGCGATACCTTCGACAAACGGACCCATTCTACGCCGGATTATGAACTCCGGGATCGAGTCGGAAGTTCCCCGAGGTCGCATGCCTGTTCCTCGCGAAAAAGAGGAACGGCCACGGTACCGAATTCGACTCTGCATCGCTCCCGGCATTCCCCGGCGAAATTTCACTGGTATAAAATCAGGACTTACCCTGTCCACCAAAATATGTCGAATAAACTTCCTGTAGGAATTCTCGGTGCCACGGGCATCGTCGGGCAGAGATTTATCCAAATGCTCGAACGTCATCCGTGGTTCGAAGTCGCGTGGCTGGCCGCCTCCGATCGCTCGGAAGGCCGGCCCTATGCCGAAGCGGCGCGCTGGCGTTTGAAAACTGGCATCCCCGCTAACGTTGCCAAGATGACGGTAGCGCCCGCCAAGCCCGAAGGCGCGCCGAAGATTATCTTCGCCGCGCTCGATGCCGCGATCGCCCGCGAACTGGAACCGCAGTTTGCCGACGCCGGTTGTGCGGTCGTTTCCAACTCGAGCGCACTGCGCATGCAGTCCGACGTTCCCCTTGTGATCCCTGAAGTCAACGGCGACCACATACGGCTGATCGACAAACAATCGTGGCGCGGCAAGTCGGGAGGCTATGTCGTTACCAATCCCAACTGCTCGGCGATTGGCCTGGTGCTGGCTCTCGCCCCCTTGCATCGAGCGTTCACTCTCGAAACGGTGATGGCGGTCACCATGCAGGCGGTCAGCGGCGCAGGATATCCCGGTGTGGCTTCACTCGATATTCTGGGCAACGTGATTCCCTACATCTCGAAAGAAGAAGAAAAGATGGAAGAGGAGACGCAAAAGCTTTTGGGGACGCTGAATGGTTCGCACGTCGACCCTGCTCCTTTTGCGATGAGCGCGCAGTGCAATCGTGTCGCGGTGGAAGACGGCCATACCGAGTCGGTTGCCGTTCGTTTCAAGAAAAAAGCAGCACCCGAGGAGATCATTGCCGCCTGGAACGATTTCCGCGCTGAACCGCAGCAGTTGCGCTTGCCGAGCGCGCCCGAGCAGCCGGTCGTGTACATGACCGCGGCGGACCGTCCGCAACCGCGCTTCGACGTTGACCTCGGCGCAGGCATGACGACCGCGGTTGGCCGCTTGCGTAAATGCAACGTGCTCGACTGGAAGTTCACCGTGCTGTCGCACAATACGATTCGCGGCGCCGCCGGCGCTGCCCTGCTCAATGCTGAACTGCTGAAGGCGAAGGGATATCTGGGGTGACGGGAACATCCACCACGGAGGCACGGAGGCACGGAGAAAAGCAGAATCTTGCCTTGGTATTTTCGCGCTTTCGTAGCGAATCGTGGGAACCGTCGACGGGCTCGCGTCCATCGAACCGCGAACACCATTCTTTCGTCCAGATTTTCTCCGTGTCTCCGTGCCTCCGTGGTAGATGTTCTGCCAACCGCAAGGAGCGCGCCCGCCCATGATCGTGATGAAGTTCGGCGGGACTTCCGTGCAAGACGCGAAGGCGATTGACCGTGTGGCACAGATCGTTCAGGGCCGGCTGGCGGACCGTCCGGTGGTGGTGGTCAGCGCCATGGCGAAGGTCACCGATTCCCTGCTCGCGATGGGAAAGGCTGCCGGAAGCGGTGATCGCAAAACCGCGCTCAAGATGGCGCGCGCCTTGCGCGAACGCCACTATGACACCGCCGGAGAATTGCTCGGCACCGCGCTGTTTACCGAATTTCACGGCGACCTGGGCGCCGATTTCGAAGATCTCGACGAACTGCTGCGTGGTATCGGCGCGGTCGGCGAAATTACTCCCCGCACCTACGATTACGTGGCCTCTTTCGGCGAGGTTTTATCGAGCAAGATCGTGGCCGCCGCGTTCACCGCCCGCGGATTGCCCGGCGCGCACGTGGATTCGCGCCAATGCCTGCTCACCGACAGCAGCTATACCCGCGCCGTTCCGCAGTTCGAGGAGACTAACGAGCGCCTGCGGAAAAAAGTCCAGCCGCTGGTCGAATCCGGCAAGGTTCCGGTGATGGGCGGATTCATTGGTTCGAATCGCGCCGGCATCACCACGACGATTGGCCGAGGAGGTTCGGATTTTTCGGCGGCGATTTTTGGCGCCGGAATGAATGCGCAGCGCATCGAAATCTGGACCGACGTCGATGGGATGATGACCACCGACCCGCGCCTTACGCCTGAAGCCCGACGCATCAAGGTCATCAGTTTTGACGAGGCCGCGGAACTTGCCTACTTCGGCGCCAAGGTCCTACATCCGGCAACCGTGCTGCCCGCCGTGCAGCAGAATATTCCCGTCTATGTGCTCAACTCGCAGAATCCGACCTGCGAAGGCACCAAGATCACGGCACGCGCCCCGCGTTGCGCCAATATTTTCAAGGCCATCGCGCTCAAGAAAAAGATCACGCTGGTAGAAGTCGCCTCGCCTCGCCGCCTGTTGGTGCACGGATATTTGAAGTCCATCTTTGAGGCCTTCGATCACCACAA
>Ga0075030_100000436_pt1 | contig 35888 bp, 21 predicted proteins | sample LitLauG_LLR_2012_FD_71393 | JGI IMG/M metagenome (GOLD analysis project Ga0075030, IMG submission 71393) | Freshwater sediment microbial communities from Pennsylvania, USA - Little Laurel Run_MetaG_LLR_2012 | ecosystem: Environmental > Aquatic > Freshwater > Creek > Sediment | place: USA...
GAGCAATTCGGTCCGATTTGCGAAAATAACCAGAAAAATCCCACAAAAGAACCAGAAAAATCCCACAAAAGAACCAGAAAAATCCCACAAAAGAACCAGAAAAATCCCACGGCCTTTTTCGCGATCCACCGGCAGAACCAGAAAAATCCCACGGAATTTTTTTTATTTCGATTGGCTGTCTCGTGTATCTGAAATACGCGACGACTGGTAGCTTTCTGTGACATCGTCGTCTATTGCAATAATCTGCGTGCTTTCACACTCCTGGGTTGAAAGGAAGGCACTGAATTTTTCCTGGAATTCTTTTGCTGGCTCGTATTCGGGCTCGATGGCGAGCGAGTCGTGCCAGGCTATCATGAGCGCATCGATTTTCTCGCGACACAGATAGCCCAACTCGAACATGCGAGGCAAAACGAGATACTCACGACCCTCAATGTCCATTTTCACAACGACAACGCTCTCCTGGTGCCGTCGTGATGTTAGATTGCCAATAATCTCAGATACATCGATTTCGCGTAGGTTGTGGTGTGTAAGTAGGTCGGTTCGCACGGGTTCGTCAAACGTCGCAGGGCCAGATCTGACACCAACTTTGGTCTCGGTAAAAACAAGCGCGTTCCACGATTGTGCGCGGCATTCTTTTTCAAGATTTATCAAAGTTTCCGTGTAACGCCAATCGGCCTCGAAAGCGTACGTCGACACGCAACGCCGACGGCGTTTCACGCCGCCAAAGAGGCGTTTAAACTCCTCGGCCAATTCGGCGTTGGGAACCGAATCGGGCTCGTAGATGGTGCGAAACACCAACCCAGCATTCGCGCCGAAATCGAAAAAGAAGTCCTGGCACGTCGCCGCGTTCGCTATAGCGAACAACGACAATGCAAAGAGAAACATTGTCATAGCGTCGCACACGAGAAAGAAGAAAAATCGCTACTTCTCCGCCCACCGTCGGTTTCCGCCCGACGAAAGAAAGCGAAAAAAATGACGTCTTTGAAGACCGACGCTGAAGTTTCCGCACAAGCCTACGCCGTCTGGGAGTCTGTTTGGTTTGAGCCGATGAAGAAGAAACGCATTGCCGACTGCGACGGAGACGAGGGTCTGGCCTATGAAAAGTTACGCACCGCCTGGAACTCTCCTCTTACGCAAGGTCAAATTGCGTTTGCCAAGCAGCAGTACGAAACTTCTGCTGCAGCAGCCGTCGCCAGCACTGGCGACGCAAAACTTTCCGAGGCCGACGCAATGCCTGTCGACGCAGCGGACCAGAAACCTGCTGCAAAGCCGAAAGTTACAAAGAAGGCGGCAGCAAAGAAGACAGATGCGTCGTCTACAGCTTCTGCCACTACTGCAACGTCGACGGTTGCAATTGAACGCACCAACATTGGTCTTTTCAACGCGTCGAAATCACAGCCTGCAAAAGAAGCAACAACGGCGCTGACCATCGACAACATTGCTGCCTACTGCGCCGAACCGAAGCGCGCGCGTTTTATGCTTGCGGCTCTCGTAGCCAACGGCATTGTGAACAACGAAAAGAAAGAGAAAAAGGTCTCTGCCGCTTTGGTACAGCGCTACAAGAATCGCGGCTGTGCCGACGGCAGCGATCCGTGGTTCTATCCGTCCGAGAAGAAGATTGTGAAAAAGAAGGACGCCAACGGCGCCGAGAGTGAGGTCGAAACCGACGTCGACTTCAACGTCGCCGCCGACCGCATGAAGGAATTTGAAAACGTCTTCGAGGCGCGCAAGACCGAGGCAATTGGCGCGAAGACGCTCAAGGAATACTTTGGCGGCGATGCCAAAAAAGTCGAAGCCGCCGAGTTCAGCCTCGTGTTGCGCGTGCGGTCGAATCTTTTCGCTGCGATGAAGTTCACCGACATTATGCCGGTGCGCATCGAAAACGAGAACGCCGCGCAACTCTTCGTGATGCCGTTCTACGTCGGAGAGAGCACCGAGCACGTGATATCGCTCAAACACAATCTGGCGACGAAGCTGTTTCCGCTGCACGTCATGCGCGCTTTTGTGCGTCTTCAGTTCAGCGACGAGAAGGACTGGGCCAACGGCCGCGCTCCGCAAGGCGGCGATGATTCCGAAGAGTGTGGCAAGACGCCAATCTCGCTTGTCGACTGTGCGACGCTGGGCAAGTTTGTTGTTCGCGACGCAAAACTCGACACCGAAAAGCTGCTCGAGGCCTACGAAGCTGCCGACTCGGCCGGTGTGTACGAGTGGTTTGCGACAACTCTGCCTGCGGCATGCGATCCGAGCAAGGGCGGCAATCTGACTCCGGCCGACTTTGCGCTTACCAAAATCGACGAGAACGTCGCACTTCTCGCCTCCGATCCGCCGAAGAAAACGCGCGCGCCAGCGAAAAGCAAAGCCAAAGGTGACAAGGCCAACGGCACTGCCGGTGGCGCAGCGGCAGACGGAGCACCGTCGACAACGCCGGCGTCGACAATCAAGAAATTCACCGCCGCCAAGCAACCACCGACGAAGAAGCACGCAGAAACGAAGATTGCCATGTCGACGGCGCTCGGCACTCTCACGATGGGCGATCCTCTGCTTGTCGCCGCGCTGGCTGATCAAGTCGGCCGCACGACTCTCGACGCCGAGCTCGACGAGGTGTCGCCCGCCAAGACCAAGGACGATATTCGTTCTCTCGTTCTGCCGTCGACCGAAGGCAAACCTGTCGGCCAAGCGAAAAACAGCAAAGCAGCAGCAGCCGCCATTGGCACAGACGGAGACGGCGAAAACGGAGACAACAACAACGCCGGCGACGACGAGGTGCGCGAAGAAGTGCCTGCAGCGGCGCGTTCGCGATACCTCTCTCACTGTGCGCAACTACCAAAACTCTCTGCGCGCATATTTATGGGCACCGATCTTATTGCCGCCGAAAAGAACGCAATGGCGATTGGCGGAGCCGCCGATTCTGATGTTTCGGCTGTGCCTCTAAGCGGCACAAAGAGCGAGGCACAAGCGCGTGTCAACGACGATTTGTCGCGCGTTCTCGACCTGGGCCGCGCGCTGCCGCGTCGCGCCGTCATCGACAGCAAATCGCTTCTAGCGCTCGTCGATCGCCTCGAAGCGCGACATCCGGAAGCTGTCGTCGATCTCATTATGGCGCAGCTACGCGTCACTTGCGTCGACATCTGCGTGTTTCGCGGCGCCGTGGCGCGACGCGATCTCAACTTGAACTCGGAGAATCCAAGCGATTTCTTCGCGAGCGAGCGCACGCTGAACTATCTCGCAAACATGATTCGGCTTCGCCGACTGCTACATGATTTGAAGATGAACTACAACAAGCCCGACAAGTGGCCGGCGACGGTGAAACGCGTGCGCGATCAGGCGTCGAAAGTGCGCGACGTTACACACTTTTGAAATAAAAGAGAGAAAAAAATTATCTATTGCATTTACGACGAATTCGACCATAGCGGCGCTTGTTTCTCGTATTTCTCCGTGTATTTTTGCCTGTAAATCATGTGGCCAATGTAACAAATCATCGCTGCCATAATTAAGTCGTCCATGCGACCGCCGTGCTTGCCAGAGTAGACCTCGGTGTATTCGTTCGTATCTCCCTCTTCGCGCTTGCGCTTCTTTATTCTCTTGCGTTTGAAATCGCCAGCCTGCTTAACGAGCGTCGCTTGCATCTCGGCCGGTGTGCAGATCTCGTCGGAGCCGGCTTTCTTCGTTTGCGTCTGCAGCAGCGGGTGGAATTTCACGGCATGCGCACGGAGCGCGTGAGCGAAGAGCGTTGCCATGCGCTTCTTGGTGGCGTTGGTGCTGCGCAGCCCGACGTGCTTTGTGTCCTCGTCCATCAGGTAGACGTGTGGAATGCGCGCCTCAATAACTCCAAGTGCGTAGTTTTGCGACTCGAACGCCGAATTCGATTCGGGCACAAAGACGATCTTCTTGCCCGACATGCCTGGAATGCGCTCGCGAATCGCGCGCAACACGCGACACACAAAATCGCCGTGCATGTTCGGCGCATACAGACCCGTGGCACTGAACAAATCGAGATCCAAAATCTGCATGAAGCGCGGGTTTATACATTAACAGCGAATGCAACACCCAACAAATGACTTCAATCGCAATGACACCGACAACGAGGACGCAAAGAATACACGTTCCGCTTTTTCAGCCGACACTGCAGAAATTCGAACTGCTCGACCTCGTCTCCGAAGAGCGCAGGCGGTGCTCAACAGTCGCCGACGAATTGAGTCGAATCAACGCGAACGCATTCGTTGTTGCGCATTATGTTGCGCTTGTTGGCAGACACGCCGACATTGAAGTGCGTGGCTCGTCTCTTCTGCAGAATCGCGAGCGCGTGCCGTTTGACCGGTTGGCCGACAGCACAACATCGCTTGGCATGGCGCAATTTTTCGAGGAGCGCACGCTCAAGCTGCGCGAGTGGCACCAGAAATTCGTTGACGAGACAAATCACTACGCCGACGAGCAGTTGACCGAGGAGCAGGAACGCGAGAAGCGATTTCTCACAAACGCGCTCGAGCATGCCGCGACATTTGATACAGTTTTGCATGTGATGCGCGGCGTAGAGCAGTCGCCCTACGACCGCGTAACTCGCGAGTCTATGCAAGCGGCGTTTTTCGTTGCTCTGACGCACTCGCCGACGCTGCGCGAAATTGTTTGTGCGTCGACTAGCAAGTTACGCATGGCTTCGCATGTAGCATTCGGACCGCCGCCACTGGTGCATCGATTTTTCAAGCGTCTCGCAGCGCAGACCGAGCAGTACGTAATGTTTCACATCGACGAGACAGAGTACATTCGCAATGTGCACATGCTCGTTCGAATAGGGGACGTTTTACAACCACACAAATAAAGCGCTTTGCGACGCACACACGCACACACACACACCTTCCCTCCCACAAGACAACACTTACTATCATGAGTCCTTCGACGAAAATGGCGGCCACAATTGCCATTTTCGACAAATCTCCTCCGCACGCCGGATCGACAGCGACAAAGACCTCGGCAACATTGAATTCGGCGAGTCGCATAATGCTCTCCTTTCTACCCAGATACGCCACATCGGCGGGATCGAATGCCGGCGTTATCGACGAGTCGACGACGAGATTCTTCATCTCCTGCAAATACGTGTCTCTACTATTGGCTAGGAGGATCTCGAGTTTATCGAGCTGCGCCGACGAGTGCCAATGAGGCAGGTCGGCCATCAAGCACTTGCACTTCTCCGGCTCGCCCTTTGCCTTGCAGTCCTCGCACACCATTTCAAAGTTCAGCGTCAGCATGACCTTGCGTCCGTCGGGATAGTGCGCCTCGGAGAGAGGAATAACGAACGAGTCAAAACCGCTGATTGTCGTGATCCCGATGAGCTTGACGCGTTTGCGCACGAGCGTCGGAGCGATAATCTCCTCGACTTCGTCGGGCCGCACAGCGTTGAGCTCCTCGATGACGACAGTGCCAGTCGTGCCGCGCGAGCCCGTGCCACGCAGATTCTTCTTCTCCGCTGGAAACCAATAGGCCTCGTTGACGGTGCCCCAGCGCGTTGTGTAGGACATGCCCTCGTTCTTGTTCAGCGATTTGATAGAACCACCGAAGTCGGCCTCCTGTGTCGAAAGAATGCGCACGTATTTGTACATCGCCATGCCAATCAGACGCGACGCGCGTCCGTTGTTCGAGTAAATACAGATGTCGTGCACGAGTGGTTGTGTGACGAGCTCGCATGCCATTGTTGCCGCTGTAATAGTCGTCTTGCCAGAGCGGCGCTGCATGAAAATCAGCAACTCCGATCGCAACTCCGACGAGCCGATCTCGCCGAGCAGACGCGGCAAGTGAAACTGAATTGTGTCGCCGTACATCTGCGACAGCGAGACGGCGCGAATCGCTTTCACAATGACACGCTGCTGAGCCGAGAGCACGAGGCCGCGCCTCTGTAGGTAGTCCATCGCTTCGTCCATGACACGCTGGCGCATATCGCCCTCGCATTCGAGCTCGTTGACCGCCGACAAGCGCGAGTATTCCCACGTCTCCGGAATGCGACTCTTGCGCAGCTTCTCGCTGCGCTCCTTGACGTCATCGTTGAGCAGCGCGAGTGCATAGTTGTACATCGACAACGAGCACGGAGGAACGTAGTCGGCGTCTCCATTGCTCTCGTCGTCTTCAAGTGGAGGAGATGGTGGCCGGTGTGGAGGTGAAGGTGTCTGCGAATTTCTCTTAGCGCGCTTCGCGCTGTTAATTTCTCCGGTATCTTCGTTTTCGGTTCGTTCTTTCCTTTTCCGCGTTGATGAAGATGGCGGCGGTGAAAAAGAAAGAGGAATTTTGTCGTTTACATCATCATCGTCGTCTTCGATGATAACGTCGCGAAAGAAGTGCGCCATGCGCGCTGCAAATCAGATTTCATTGCAAACGAGTAAATAAATATCCCAGAGAGTTTCATTTTTGAAAACGCAGCAGAATGACCGAAGTCGAGCGGTTTGATGGCACCGGAAACGTTCTCTATCTCGGCATGGCAGATGACATTCTTACACTTTTGCTCCTCGCGCCTCATGCGCGCAATTACTTTGTGATCGATCAATTCGACTCGGCTTTTAGTAGGGATGGAACGTTGGAGGGTCAGCGAGAAATTATCCGCGACGTACTGCTCAATGGCAGCAATGTTAACTGCAAACACGTTCCGGAGCTTCCAACCGTTGAGTTGGATTACGGACCGGCGAAAATCATCGAAGAGATTGATTTGGGCTACCGCTGGCATCTCTCGTTTGATTACAACAACACACGGCGTGAGTTGACGGTGTTTTTTAAAGATTTCACAAAGGAATGGCCGCGACCAATAACGTGTATCGAGGCTATTATGGGTTTTGGCGCCTACGCGTTCGATTACCTCATTGAGCCACCTCGCCGCAATGTTCTGGCGCGCATGTTTGCAGAACGCACGGCGCCAATTTGGTTCTTCTACGTAAATCGGCTGTATTGGATGGGCGCGCACTTTCCCGTTCAATTCGACATGCCAGCAGGACAATGGACGGAGAAAACCGAATTCTCCATGCTGCGCGTCAACAGGTTGCGTCGTGGGTGGTTCTGGGAATTCTTTCCAATGAACATTTTCGAAAAAGACACAGACAACAAAAACGACGACGCAACGGAACTGACGCAAAAGTAAACCGCAAAAGAGACCAACGATAGAATATGTCTTTATTTGTCATTTGCGAAGAAGTTTTCCGTAGCGCAGGCGAATTGCGTGCCTCTTTCCTTTCGCCGCAAAGAGCCGAATGGGAGCGAATTTTGGCGGTGATCTATTTCGATGCTTGGTTATACATCGTGATTTTTCTGCTACTATTCGCGTGTTACTACTTGATGAGAAAAGAAAAATTGCCTTTTGACGCGGCGAGCGAAGAAGAGCACAACTTACTCGGCTACATTGCACATCTCGAGAGGCGCAAAAACATGGCCATCGAGGGCATCAAATGGCACTCGGAAGTTGTCGCCGAATCGGATGCCGAATTGCAAAAGGCACGCGATCAATTGCAAACCGTCATTAAGTACAAAAACGAGGCACAAAAGAAAACAAATTAAGAGAGTAAATGTGATTTGTGCATTGACAACTATTGCGTCGCTGCGATTGTCTATTGGTTGGCGATCGCGCACGCATGTTTGTTTTGTTTTGCGCGCTCGTCCTTCTCTTTTCGCTTGCTTTTGCCGAACATCATCGCCGCGAGGAATCTTCAAGTTCGAGCAGTTCAAGTTCGAGCAGCTCGAGCAGCTCAAGTTCAAGCAGCTCCAGTGAACAATGCGAAGATTGCGAACAATTGCCGCCGGCTCCATGCGGCGTGCTTGGCGCGTGCTGCTATGGCGTGCACTTTGTGAAGGATCTCTGTCAAGCCGATTGTCAGGTTCTGGGCTTCGCATGGGCGGGACCGTTTACCGACGCGGCGTCGTGTCTGCACTTGAAACCGTGCTGCATCGCGAACAACGGCACGTGCACCGACCTCGTGTGCTTCGACTGCATCATAAACGGCGGTACGCCAATTGACAACTGCGAGAATTGTCGCCTGGTGACTGCTCCGCCCACCACAACCTATTCAAAACACACACGACCAACGCATCACTCGCACTCGACGGAGCCTCCTGAAACCGAACCGCCTGGCCAAGAACCTCCGAAAGGCTGTTGCTGTCCGCGCAACGGCGATGCGCCGTCGCAAATGACGTGCGACGAATGCCACCGTGTCGACGGCATCTATCGCGGCGACAACACCAACTGCGAAACGTCGGGTTGCACTTCGATCTGTTGTGGTGCGACGTCGAACATCTGCATTCCGAACAAGACGTCGCGCGCGGCGTGTGAAAACGCCAACGGCGTTTTTCGCGGACTCGGTACATGCGAAGCCACATCATGCGGCGGTCGTTGCTGTGTCGTTGGCCGGGCCGTTTTTGCAGAAGACGCCTTTCAATGTGAGCGTCTCGGCGGGACTTTCGCGGGCTACAACACAACGCTCGATGACTCACAGTGCCCACGCGCGTGCTGCAACGAAGATCTTCAATGTCAGGAGCTCGTGCCACGATCGTGTTTGGACAGTGGTGGCACGCCGCAACTCGTCGGCATGACTTGCGACAGCACGTTCTGTTCGGGCGCATGCTGCCTTCCCGACGAGGTCGACGACGACGATGGTGGCGGTTACGACACCAACGTGCCGCTGCAGAAACGCCAAGCACCAGAAGACGACGATGATGGACCCGAGACATGCATCGTTGTATCTAATTCGGCGCCAGGCACTGGTAAAATTGCATGCGAAAACGAACACAGAGGAGTCTATCAAGGAGATGGCACGCCGTGTCCGGTTACAATTGAAGAGGACGACGACGACCAGAACGCCGACAACGAACACCATCACCACGATGACGATGATGATAGCAGCAGCAGTTCGAGCAGCAGCAGCAGCGACGAAGAAGAAACGCAAGGACAACACAAAACGCTCCACTTGACACAGTGCATGAACGACGGAGCGTGCTGTTTGCGCGATCGCGATCAGGGCGACGAGAATGGTTGCGTGCGCGTGCCCGACGTACCGACATGCGTGGCGCTCAACGGCACGTTTCAGGGCGTTGGCTCACGTTGCACCGACGCAGGTCGATGCCGTTCGTCGGCCTGTTGCCTCGGCAGAAAGGGCGGCTGCCTCGACGTCAACATCGTCAACGGCGACGTTGAGTGTCAGCTCAAGGGCGGACGCTATGTCGGCGCCGGCACGACATGTGAGTTGCCCAACATGTGCGACCAGGACTGGGGCGCGTGTTGCTGTGACCACCAGTGTCTCAACATGCCAAGCGCCAAGGCGTGCTTCGACTACGGCGGCTGTTCGTTTCGCGGCACGGGAACGAATTGCATTCACGAAGACGTCTGCTCGTGGCACTCGGAGGATCAGGGCGCATGCTGTCTTCTCGCTTCGTATCTCAAGAGCGAGGCACTGTGCCTGCTGATGCCCAATGCGCAGACGTGCGCGTTCCGCGGCGGCGTGTTCCGCGGCAAAGGCACCGATTGCAACGACGATGACAAATCGTGCGCGCCGCTCACGGGCGTGTGTTGCGTCGATGGCATCGCCTATGACGACCAGTCGCCCGAGGAGTGCAAGGAGTGCGGCGGCACGTTCGCCGGCGCAGGCACGTGTTCGGGCGACGAGGGTGTATGCGACATGCGTCACCGTGGCGCGTGCTGCAAGCGCGGTCACGGCTGCGACGACGCCACTTATGCTCAGTGCAAGCGCTCGGGAGGCGAGTACCAGGGCCCTGGCACGACGTGCCACGACGAAGGCGTCTGCAAGGCCTGCTATCCGTGCGAGATCGACGGCGATGTATGCGAGTCGGACAACGACTGCCCCGACAATCTCGTTTGCGTGGCGCAGTTTGGCAAGTGCATGGTGCCCGCGACGCGCATTCACCAGAAGCGCATCTGGAATCCGACAATGCACACGCGCGCGCTACACATGAACACCGTTCCGCTCTTCAAGCCGATGTCGAAGCGCGAAAGCGCCGAACATCATCGTGAGCACCACAATGAGACGGCAGATTCACAACTGCCCGATGGTCCGTTTTCATGTGGCACCAATGTGACGCTCGGCAAGCCGTGCATTGTGCACCCATGCGCCGGCAAGTGCGCCATTGGCGTGTGCGGCGTGCCGCCGATGCACACCGTCACCGACTCGTGCCAGTCGTTGTGCATGCAGATTCACGAGTACGAGTGCGATTGCGAGTGTCGCGAGCCGTGGTGGGAGACGTGCGCCTACATCGCCGGCGGCGTCTACAACGACACCAATGGCGACGACGTGCTTGAAATCGGCACCGATCCGCTGCTCGACGGCTTGTCGTTTAACATTACGCTAACGTTCATCGACCAGGACCTCGACGAGGTAACGGTGATCAGCGAAAAGACGTCGACCGATGGCAGATTCTCGTTCTCGCAACTCGCCGGCGGTGTCTACGGCGTTAGCGTTTCGCTGCCCGATGGTTATCGCATCGAAGACGGCGGCGCGATCACTCAGATCGTTACTGTGACGTGCTTGCCGCCAGCGCGCACGCGACACACTCGTGACGACGACGATGAGAGTTCCGACACCGACGAGGAGGATGTCACCGAGGCGAGTTTGGCGTGGAGCGACTCGTGGCAACAGCCCGAGATAAGCTCGAGCAGCAGTTCGAGCGACAGCGACAGATCTAGTAGACACCACCAAACGAAGCGCTCTTTGGTCTCTGGCGTGCGTTCTCAGGTGCTCACTGTTGTGAAAGGCAAATGGGCGGCAAATCACATCGCCGACAATGTCAACTTCCTCGTTGCACCCGGCGAACCGCGCAACGATGATCACGACCACCACCACGGAGCCGGCGGAGGTGGAGACAGCAGCAGTGACAACGGCAGCAGCGGCATTGTAGTCGCAGTTATCATCATCGTGGCCGTGCTGGCGTGTGCAGCGTGCTTCATTTGGGCGTGCTTCTACTCGAGGCGCATTCAACCACCGATGTCACAACTCGCACGAGCGCGAAGTCGAATGCAACGACCGACTTGAACGAATAAAGATCCTTCAGTAGTGTACAACGCAAAAAAAACATCCATAGCATTGATGTGTCGCTTTTTTCTAATGTGACAAAAATGCTATTCGTAAAATTGCCGTTTTTGGTCGTGGGATTTTTCTGGTTATTTTGTGGGATTTGTCTGGTTCTTTTGTGGGATTTTTCTGGTTCTTTTGTGGGATTTTTCTGGTTATTTTGTGGGATTTTTCTGGTTATTTTCGCAAATCGGACCGAATTGCTCCGGGTCAATACGCACCTATAGAAAAGTATCCGATTGACCTGAAATTCAATACATATGTGTAATACGATGTAAATAACATGTGTACCAAATTTGAGACCAATCCAATATCCCACTATGGGTCTCTACTGACCCGGAGCAATTCGGTCCGATTTGCGAAAATAACCAGAAAAATCCCACAAAATAACCAGAAAAATCCCACAAAAGAACCAGAAAAATCCCACAAAAGAACCAGAAAAATCCCACGGAAATGGAAGCTTGGTGTTCGAAAAAAAGAACCTCGGCCGATCAGGCGAAAATCAAAATTTTGCAGTATTTGTACGAAAATTTTTATTGCGTTGACACGTCTTTCGATAATATACATTTTTTTCTTCTGTTGGTTCAGGGAAATACAAAAGATGCTTTTTTTGTTGAAGCTGGCGGCGCCGGCGACGTGACGAGAGAGTATTTCTCGAAATACTTCTTCGCAACTTGCGGCAATATTCTTCGATGCCAGTCGAGAGCGAGCATCTGCTCAAGCACATGTCCTGCGTACGGATCCTCCGTTGCCTGCGGAAGAAGTTGGTTGTCGGCGAACTTGCTCCTGCCACTGGCATCTTTCTGTAACAGCGAGAGTTGTTGATGCAGAAGATCTCGTCGTGCGTCGATTTGTGCCTTGCGTTGTTGACGCTTGAGATCGATGATCTTTGCGATTGCCGCCTGTATCTCCGCTTGCGAAGCTTTTTGCCGTCTTTTGTTTTCCGCGTCTCTTTCGGCGAGTAAAACGTCGGTACCAGATGGCGCTGTTGTTGGCGTATTTAATACGAAAAGTGGACGCGTGCGGTTGAGCAGAAAGAAGGATAGAGCGAGAAACCACACGTCCGATGCCTTGTACTCGGGCATCGAGAGTTTCTTCGAATCAATTTCGGCGCGCAGCATTTCTGGTGACATGTGTTCGGGAATCTGCAGTGGCTGCGCACGACACTCATCGACGCCAACGCACGCAATGCCGAAATCGAGAAAAACAATGTGCGCGTCGAATTTGCCGTAATTAACTACCATCAGGTTTGGTCGGTGTATGTCACGATGCGCCACATTGTGAGCGTGCATATACACCAAACCGCCCATTGCCGAGGCCAGCAACATTCGGAACTGATCGGGAGGCGTCCGTAGGTTTCTTTTTTGGTTTTCTTTCGAGATCGCGTACATCGTTTGGCCGTCGACAAATTCGGTGACGACGAAGAATCTCTGACTCTGCCTGCCGACGAAGTGCTGAAGGTAACACGCCACTGTGGCGTTGCAGATTCCGTTGTCGCGCAGCGCCATCAAATTGTGCACTTCGCGACTTGCCGATTCGATAACTTCGTTGAAGCTGCCGGTGAAGACCTTGCGCGCGAACTCGCGAAGACGTTTGTTCTTGCCCCTGAAATAGTCGATTCTATCTGCGCTCAAAATGACTTTCTCGACTTTGCCGTAGGAACCTTTGCCGAGTTCGCCAACGGATATATACTCGGTCTCGTCGCGCTCCTGCCACGCGACGCCGAAATTGTTGGCGTACTTGCCGATTACCATCGCGCCGCCGTTGCCACCTCCGTCATCGTCGTCTAGCATACAATAGAAATCGCCACGCGCGTCTATTAAATTGGCAGTGATTTTTGTTTGTTGTCGATTTTTGTTTTCTCTTGCTTCAGCAATGCCCGCGCAACGCGCAAAATGCAATCATAGATGTCGATCGAACTCGATGTCGTCTACACGTGCGGCTTGTCGAGTGCGATGAAGGTCTGCGCACTCTCGGTCTGGCGCAACTGGGGCGCCAAACGCTCCATAAACGACTTGCCCGTTCTGTTCAAGGACGCCGCACTCATCGAGTCGAAGAAAATCACCGTCACCGTCGACGTCGAAGTGAAGAAAACCGACGGCAGCGTCATGTTGCCCGCCGACGCGGCGCTCAGCTTCGAGGTGATGGCACTTTCGGAGACCGAGGATGGCGACTGGGTTCGCGCGCGAGGTGGCTACGCGCGCATGCCCGTTGCCACGCTGCTCAAAAGCGCCACCGAGAGCGGTGGCCCGACGTTTGCCGTCGAATACTTCAACGACTGGGACGACAAGGGCAATCGAACGCCGTGCGGCACGCTCGCCGTAAAAGCGATGCGCTACGTGAAACTCGACTCGAAGCTCATCACTTTCGAGAAGGAGAGCGTCTACTCGTTCACCGACACCAACGCCGATTTTCTCTCGAAAACGATAACGTGCTCCGTCGCGCGTCGCATTGTCAACTACACCGAGGAGGCCGCCGGCAAGGGCACGGGCATGGTGCCGTTGCGCCAAGTGCTGGCGCGCGTGCAAGCGCCCTGGTTCAACTCGACGGCCGGCGTTACGTGTGGTCCGTTCTACTGGGTGCTGCCGCAGCGCTCGTCGAACAACCAGGAGTTCTTCGATCGCATGCTCAACAGCGCGCTGCTGCGACACAATCGCACCGAGGCATGGTTCAAGGAGACAATCGGCAATCAATTCGAGCGCATTCGCGCCGACCCGCTTCATTACAATCCCGAATTCAGCGAGTGTGTGCGCATTGTCGGCGACACGCTCTGCATGCCGTCGACGGCGCTGCCCTACAAGGCCGACGAGGTTGACGTACACAAACGCCTCCTTCATCCAGTGCAACCAATCAGCGCGCTGCCGACGCACGATCCCGCATCGGTCAAGCCGAGCGAGTCGTGGGATCAGGCGCTGATAAGAAACGGTGGCGACTGCGAAGATCTTGCGCTTCTCATTCACTTGATGTACCAGGGTTTGCGCTACGGCAAATGGAAATCGAAATCGCTCTCTGCCAGCGCGGCTCGTGTGTGCGCGCTCTTTGTCGGCGCCGGCACGTTGACGTCGGTTCTGGCGCCATCGCTTGGCAACGACGCGAAGGATGTGCACAAACCCGACGATGGCCCCACAATAATCAATTCGAAGCGCGACACCGACGCCGAGGTCGGCGCGCACATGTTCTACATGCTGTTGCCGCGCAAACGATTTGCCGAGCAGTTGAAGCGCACGACAACCGACTTGCCAGCGTCGATCGATGGCGAGTTTACCGAGGCGGGTTGGGAAAATTTGCCAACGTGCATTCTCGAAGGCACGGGCCGACTCGATCCTCTGCAACTGCCAGTGTCGGCTTATTTGAAGCAGTCGGGTGCGCGCGAGCGCGAAGCTGCCGTTGAGAAGGAGCGCCGTCGGCGCCTGGCCGTTCGGCATTTGCTCGAGAATTGCAAGATTACGTCGATGCTGCAAATGACGCGCGCGCAGCGTCAACTCGTGCGCACGCCCAACGCGCGTCTCGGCGAATTCTACATGCAACCGACGTCGTTTGTTACGTTCGACGTAATGGACGCGACAAATTCGCTCGAATTCATGTGGGCAACAGTCGGCGAGCGCGTGCCAGAGTCGGACACAACAAACGTAAACGCGCTGGCGCCAATCGGCAGTAAACTCGGCTCGCACGCCGACTCCTGGAGCGCTGTTGCAGCGTTGCTCGACGACAACCCAGCGACGGCGCCGCTGCCGGCGCAAGCGAGCGCGCATAGCGACGCACACAAGCGACGTCTACACAACGCCATGAATGCGCCATTTGCGCGCGGCGTTCGTTCTATGCACGACGCTCTTATTGGAAAGAAGCCCGGCGGCGGCGACGCAGCAGCAGCGGTTGTCGCCGTGAGCCCGAAAGGCGAACCGATCAAATACGGAATTGATATCGAAGACACGCTGCGCACGCCGTCACCTGCGCATGTTGGCATTCTGCCAACAACAAGTCTCGACTCTGTCGAGGCGCGCATTGGCGCCGAGACGCTGCGCCAACTACGCCCCGTGGCGCTTCCGGGCCAGTTCGACGCGTTGGAGCGTCTGTTTGCTGCCGAAGACGTCTCGATTGCTGCTATTGGTTTTGAGTATAGCGATGGTGGCAAACACGCCGACGCCGCCGTTTCGGATTTGCAGCACTGGGCGCAGTCGGAGATGAACAGCCGCAATTGGCCGACGCTCGAGGATATTGACGCGAAAGATCACTCTTTGTTGACGTTTTTCTTCGCGAAGAAGGAACTATACTCGCCCAAAGACAAGACGGTGTCGACAAAAGTTCTCGATGCTCTCAAAAGCGAGTACGGCGCTATGAAGCGCAGCGGCATTATCACACACGCGCGTGTTCTCGTCGAGGAGCCGCTGCCGCGACGCGAGCAAGTTGTGCTGCAATTCGTATGTGACGCTACGCGGCTCACAAAATAAAAAAAACGAGGAAAAAACTGCTTTGCTTTTCAATCCGGCAAATCATTGGCGTATTTCTCCAGCGCATCGCGCACCGCGACGCGTGCCATTTCCACTTCTCGTGTATCTTTGAAGGGCGCTAGTTTTGCTTGCATTCGCTCGACGCGGTTGGTAACGACGGTCGAAGAGACCGCTTCGTCCCTTCGCAGCCCAAGAATGGCGTAATCTGTCGGACATTTGTTGATGCGTTTAGCGAGCTTCTGCGCTGGAAGCGTGTCGATTTCCTCGTCAGTAATTGGTATCTGACGCGGCGACAGAAACTTTCTAAAACGTCCCGGCGGAGCGGGCGGAAGACGCGGAGGTGATAGTTGAGACGAATTCTGAATATTTGCGTCTCCGTCTTCGTTCATTCTTTGTGTTTGTGTGTGTGTTTTTTCTAGGAATTTGAAAACTTCTTCGTTCAACGTCGTGCTTACTGTGTGGGAGGCGCTGGAACTTCAACAAGCAAAGGCGGGAATTCCAAAAGAGGACGAAAAAGTTCTTGCGGCAGAAGATGATAGCCCACGTGACGCCATTCTCCGAGGTAGTTTGCCGTGTACCAAAGATGGACTTCTTCTTCTCCGTTGCTGACATAGATTGAATAATCGGTGGGAATTTTCACAGCCGTCCACTTTTCTCCGTATCGTCCTTCCTCACTTTTCACAAAAATATCTCCCAGTTCTATAGGAATTGTTGGTCCGCGGCTACTATCGACAAGGGGTGCCTCAACGTCTTGCAGAAGACTGAACGCGCGATCTCGGTGCTTTTGGTCGAACGCCGCAGGCGACTTGATGTATGGGTAATCTCGGCTTCTGGTTCGTGGCAGAAGTATAAACCATAACCCACGGTCGTTGCCACTGTAACCTATTTCTAGTATTTCTCCAGTTTTCTTGTTCTTAATTTCCGCTGTTCTGACATTTTCGTCAATCACTACCCATCGGTCGCCGGTTTTCCCCAGTTCAGTTTCAACAAACTGCGTACCAATTCGTATATCTGGATCACTCCCGTAATATTTGAAGACGGGCTCGTAGGTTGGAGGCGTGGCGTCGCGCAGTCGAAGAAACACACGAAACGGATGCTGTGTCGGCCTGATAGCACCGCGAAATATGCCTTTAAGCCGTTTAACAGCAATCCATCGGTTGTTTGGTTTGTCGTAGACAATGTCAAGTTCTCTGCCATAATACTGTATTTGAACAAATCCAGGCCGCTCCACGCTTGCGACTCTCCATGTATCTTGATGATCTCGTGAAGGTTCTACAAACACCTCCCGTACTTTTATGGGATCTGAAGGGCCTTCTCCACGGTCGATGCTCTTGAATGTCCGCATATCTTCTTTGTATTCTTCGTCGCCCTCGTCGGAATCATAGTCAAAGTGCATTTGCATTTAATTTCGTTTTTGACTTCATTGTATGATAATAAAAATCTAATTCTGACAAGATTTATCAACGAAAAAAAACCATGAACCGCGAAGAAGTTGGCGCGACTCTTGTGTTGATTCGACACGGCGAAGCGCACAAAACGAAATGCCACCACGACAATCCACTTTTGCGACACCGGCATGCCGCTGAAACGCAGCGGAAAATCGATCTCATCGGCAGAAATCCGTGTCTCACAACTCTAGGCGTTGAACAGGCATCGGGGACGGCGCGTGAGATGCACGACGCTCTTTCGAAAGCGAGAGAAGGTGGTTCTTTACTTGTGTTCAGTTCTCCGATGAATCGTGCGAAGGATACGCTTTACCAATTTCAGCGCAAACTGCGCCAGCCATTGCATGGCATCGAACCGCACTACTTGGATTCGCTAATGGAATTCTCGCCCAATCTACAGGGCACAGTGGAGAAATTCGTCGAGCAGATCTACGCTCTTTTCGATCATTTCGAGAAAATCGCCAACGAAGCAATCATCGACAAGCAGAAAGTAACTGCGATCGTTTTTGCACATTCGGAGACAATTGGTGCATTTGTCACTCTCCTTTCGACACACAAGCCTGGAATCGACCGTGGTGAGCACCAAAGATGTGTGCTAGATCGCTTGAAGCCAATTACAAGCGACGCGCAAATCAACACCGCTTTCGCTATCGCCAATTGCAGCATAACAGTGGCGCAGTCGCAAATTCTACCAAGCGGCGACGACGACGAGTTGGAGTGGAAACTGCTCTCAGTAGGCAAGAACGATCACTTGCGCGACGCCGGTATCGCCACCGGCTACCAGTCGGATTTCTAAATTGAGTGAAACAAGTCGGGTCGTCTTTTTTGTTGTCGCTCTTTACATGTATCTCGGTGCGTTCGAAACCTGTCGTCTACGTCTTGTTGGCATGAGCATTGTGTTGTGTCTCCTTTTTCTTGTTCTCGGTGTGCTGGGCATGCCGCCTGCACACGCTCCGGAGCCGCACCCTGTTCCAGCACCGCACCCAACACCACCACCACCCACTCCAAAACCAACACCCACCACACCACCGCCGACACCGAAACCAACACCACCGCCAACACCGAAACCAACACCACCGCCAACACCAAAGCCAACTCCTCTACCACCTCCAACACCCTCGCCAACACCTGAACGCGGTGCCTCGGGAGCCACTGGTGTTTCGGGAGCCACTGGTGTTTCGGGAGCCACTGGTGTTTCGGGAGCCACTGGTGTTTCGGGAGCCACTGGTGTTTCGGGAGCCACTGGTGTTTCGGGAGCCACTGGTGTTTCGGGTGCCACTGGTGTTTCGGGTGTACCTGGTCCGACTGGTGCGTCTGGTGTTAGTGGTCCAATCGGCGAAACTGGCCCAACTGGAGCAACTGGCTATGAAGGTGTCACGGGAGCAACTGGTTATGAAGGTGCCACGGGAGCCACTGGCTACCAAGGTGCCACAGGCATGACAGGTGCAGCGGGTTACAGCGGTCCTCCGGGCGTTACGGGACCTACCGGCGCCACGGGTTCAACTGGCGACACGGGATACGTCGGTCCCATTGGCGCAAGTGGTGCAACGGGCGCCACAGGCGCCACCGGAGTGACGGGTCCGACTGGCGTCTCCGGCCCGCCTGGAATATCTGGCTATGTTGGCCCGACTGGTGCCTCGGGCGCCGACGGCGCGACAGGTTCCACTGGTGTGTCGGGTCCGACGGGTTATGGTGCCACGGGCGCTACGGGAGCCGAAGGCGCTACGGGAGCTGAAGGCGCAACCGGCCCGGCCGATCCAACGCCTCCACCGACGCCGATTTTCATGTGCACAAGCGACGAACAATGCGCGCACATCTTTCATCGGCGCACGGTCTCGACGACAACGCTTGCGACGCCGATGCCTACTCCAATGCGACGCAAACGCGATCGCGAAGTAAAAATCTCACTCGCCGACGACGATGATGATGACAGCAGCGAAGATGATGAATCTGCTCACGACACAATTCTTTTGGACGTGCGCGGATTTTGTGGCTACATGTGTCTGTTTGGTGTATGTGTGGAACAAGACAATGATGCACTTTGCGAAGACGGAAATCCTTGCACAGATGAAACGTGTTACGAAAGTCGATGCACCCACGTTTTCGCTTCGCCTGGAATAGAATGCTCGCGAGAGGACTGCGCGGGAACGTGCAGCGGAAGTGGTGCGTGCATTTGCAACACCGACGCGCCGACGCCAGCGCCGACGCCAGCGCCGGAGTGCGTCGTAGACTCTGATTGTCTCGAGGACGACGATGAGGAGACAAGCGATGACGACGACGATACAAATCAATGCACAGTCGAACGATGCATCAACAGTGTTTGTCGTTCGCTCGCGGCTCCCGTTGATACGCTCTGCGCCATTCCAAGCGACGATCCGTGCATGGAAGGCAAGTGCTTCGGTCGACACTGCCACGCCGTGCTCAACACGTCGCTGCCCAATTGCGTGCCGCCGAATTGCGAACGCGATCGCGAGTGCAGTGATCAGAACGACTGCACTGCGGATTTCTGCGACAACCGTCGGTGTCGCTTCACGCCTCTCGCCAATGGCGCCGATTGCTTCCTCGGCTCGTTGTCGGAGTGCCAGGAATCGCGTTGTCTCAGCGGAACGTGCACTGTTTTCAATGTCTCGTTTGCCACGCGACCCGAGTGTTACGGAAAACATCACAAATCAAGCAGCAGTAGCAGCGACAGCGAGGAAGACACTGAGTCGTCCGAGTCGAGTTCTTCGTCGTCGTCATCGTCGTCGAAACACACACCAATTCTGACGCCGTGCGACATCGATGCGCAATGTTTCGGCGTCCTGTGGCACAACAATACGTCGGCATGCGCCTACAAGTGCGAGGAGGGCTTTTGTGTGAAGCGCGACAATTCGAACAACTGCAACGACGACAACGCGTGCACCAACGATCGGTGTCTCGACAACGCTTGTTCGTTCGCCGCCAAGAACAACGGCGTGCCGTGTTCGCTGACGAACAACAGCGATCCATGCATGCACGGCATTTGCCATCTCTCCGTGTGCACGGCGGTGCGAGACAAGAAGTGTGCCGAACGTCCGTCGCACCATCGCACCGAAAACGACGAATCGTCGTCGAATTCTGAATCGTCGCAAAGCGATCGACCGCACACGCCACGACCTCGTGCGCACAATCCGGTGAAATACGCTTCGTCAAGCGAGACCGAGAGCACCGAAGGTCACGACACGTGGCACGCCGAAGATGATGACAGTTCTTCGTCCTCTTCGTCTTCGTCGTCGCCATCAGAGGGTACGTGTGAAGAACAGTCGGATTGCGACGATCGCAACGAGTGCACGAGCGATTTCTGCTTCGGCAACAAATGCAAGTACCACAACAAGCCCGAGTTCGATGACTGTCACTTGATTAGTCACGATCCGTGTGTAACCGGCATGTGTCGCAATGGCAACTGCTTGCCGGTGTGCAACACGAAGAATCACAACTGCCTCTGCGCACGCCCGCCTGCTCGCCCGCATTCATCGGCGGAATCCGACGATTCAACCACAGACGAAACGACGTCTTCGTCTTCGTCGTCGACTGGCAGCGAGAAATCGTCGAGTTCCGATGTTGTCACGTGCTACACCAATCACGAGTGCGACGATCACGACGAGTGCACCGACGACGTTTGCGTCAACTTTCGTTGTCGACACTTCTTCGTCAAGGACCATCGTGAGTGCGACGATCACGACAACGATCCGTGCACGCGAGGCAAGTGTGGCAAGCGTGGATGTCGCGCACGTCCTTGGCCCGAAGGTCCGAATTGCAACGCGACGACAACTACAACGACGACGACAACTACAACCACAACAGCAAAACCAACAACAACAGCAGCAACCACACCCCAAGCCACAACACACAAACATCACACACACCACGAAGACGAGGACGACGATGAAGATTGCGAAGAATGTTCGAAGGAAGATAGCACCGACGACGACGACAGCGACAAAGAGAGGACTACGAAATTTCCTCCGGCTTGGCACACGAAATCGACGACTCCGCACTCGAAAACGCACAATCCGAAGCGTGACGACGGCCGTGCTTTCGACGAGATAGACGCGTCGACGCCCAGCGACTTCGACATTGATCGCAATCGCCATCCATCGGATTTTCACTGTGCGTTTAAAGAGGGCTCCGATTGTCGCGGCCCACGCGACAGCTGGTGGGCGCAGCGCTGCAACGAGGATTGTCAATTCGAGACATTCTGGCCGACGTTTATTCTTCTCTTCTTTCTCCTCCTGATTTGCTGCATCGCCTGTGGCGTCTTCTACTACAACCGCTCGGCGGCCCGGTTACGTGCCGAACGCGCGCGAATCATGCGCATGCGCGGCTTGCAACAGCAATAAAGAATGATTTTATTGCTATTGTCATCGTTGCTGATTTCGATTTCGTTTTCTCAACAAGAACTGAAAGTCGCAGGCGTGCCACATATTGGTTCGTCGTTCGGTCACGAGTGTGTTATCGAGCCAAACGAGACAGTGCGACAGTACAGGAATTCCACGTACATTTTCTATGTGCACAAGAAACTCGTCGAGCGCCTTGACGAAACGCTAGCACGTTATGCCTACGCCACACTATGTTTTGCACAGCCATCCGATGCAGTGGCGCCGTACAAAGTGGATTGCTGGCATTGCGCGGCGCAAGACGACGGCTTTGAGAGGCTGGAGCAATTCTTTCTCGCTGTTATCTATGCCAGCGGTGTGATTGTTGGCATCTTTATTCTCTTTGGCGTGGTCACGCTTGTTGGTTGGTTTTGCGAAATGCGAAAAGAGAAGATAATGAAAGACGAGTCGTGAACGGCATTTACATTTATATCTCTCTATCTCATCTTTGTTCGATCGGAATTGTGTCGAGAATTTGCTGCGGCAGACAGTGCTGCGATGGTTTGTTGTTCTCCTCGCTAAGCACTTTCATGTGCACTTCCACACGCGCCGAATCGGCGCCAAGAAATACAAAGTCGGTGGCAAACCGATGTTCGCGTCGCGCGTCGTTTGGGTCGACGCCGAGAAAACCGACAAGACGCGCCAACTCAACATACAACGCAGCGTCGGCATAGAAGGCGCGTATGAAGAGCGCCGAATGTTTCAGTGCGTCTTGTATTGTTGAAAAAAGCGTGGGCAAGATATGATTGTCGACGCGCATTGCGCCCTCGGGCGTCATGACGAAAAGTCGCAGAACGCACATCCAATTCACGCGCTCGAATGTGAAGCGGTGCTTGGTCGAACAGCTTGCACACTGCGCCGCATTGTTCTGGCGCGGCGCGTCGAGAGTGCACGTGTTACAGAGAAGAGCGTCACACGAGACGCATTTGAATGCGCGCAACGGTGTCTCGTGCATCGCCATATCAACACCGGTGTAGCACCTCGAACAGAGATTCTGTTTCTTCAAACCGCACTCGCACACAAGTAAATACGGACTCGACGGCGCCGCGGCAAGTTGATGCAAACAAAGTTCCGCGTTCATAATCTCTCTTTTTGTGTGCATCGGAAGCGAGCGCGACAAAATGACTCTTTTTCTCCTCTTTTCTTTTGGTTTAGTTTGTGCAATTCCCTACAACACAACGCAATACGCCACCATCCAGACTGTGCTGACAACTTTGTGTTCTTCGCAAATCGCAGTGGCGCCCAACGATTCGTGTCCAATTACGGCGACGTCGACAACACCTTTCAATTGCGACGCCAACGGAAATCTCGTTAAGATCACAATTGGAAATTTCAGCGGCTGTGCGGGCGGAAGCATAGCGTCGGAAATCGGATTGCTGCCGTTTTTGCAGTATTTCGACGCGCGCAACACCGGCATTGTCGGCACAATTCCGACGACGCTGGCGCAATGCAAGTTGCTGACCTACTTGTCGTTGTTTGGCAACTCGCTCGTCGGACTGGTGCCAAGCGAATTGCTCACGCTTCGCACGGTGCTGGCCAATTGCATCTTCCAGCGCACGCAGGGAGAGACGAATTGTTTCGCATGTCCATTTCCCGCTTTCCAATGCACGAGTGTGAATCGATGCAACAATACGTGTCCAACACCACCCATTAGTAGCGGTGGTGCTGTGCCATCTTCCACGGACTCGTCTACTTCCACGTCCCTGATCACTGCTTCAACGTCTCCTCTCGTGGTATCTGTCTCGTCATCTACTTTGCTGGCAACGACGACGACAACAAAAACGTCGTCGTCGACAACAACACTTTCCACTACTGTTTTGACGTCTAGTGCCGAAGCACAATCAACGACTTCAACGCCAAGCCAAACTTCGACAAGTCAATCTGCTGTTTCGACAAGCTCGAATGTTTCTTACCAGAGCAGAACGTTCACACACCTACACGGCAGCACAACATTGCCAATAGAAACATCGGCGACAGTTCATGTCACTGAATCCCTCGTATCACAGTCGCGAGGCGTCAGCAATACGGTCGTATTAATTTGCGCCTTCTCGATTTGCGTGCCCCTGACCATTCTCCTCATTGCCATCTACATTGCTGTGCGCAAGCGATCGGGTGTGCAAATTTTCTCAGTGGTGGCGAATCGCTCTGGTGGAATCGACGTGTTTCCAATCAGTGTCGTCGCGAATCGCCGAGAGAAGCAAGCCGACGTCGACGATGTCGACGAGGAGTGCGGCGAGACGGACAGCACGTCTCTGGAGAAGTCGCGCGAGCAACCACGCCCGGCCGCTTCGATCTACGACAAAGTTCACCTCGCCGGCGTCAGTCAATACGACAATGCGGGCGCGTTGGCGGCAGCGGCGCGCAAGAAGAACTCGGTCACGAACAACGTCTACATTCAACCCACCGCGCCGTTTTTCACACAAGCCGTGGGCGATGAGAAGAACGATTAAACCAACTAGAGATTCAATAATTTCACAAGCGGCACAATGGCCTCTTCTGGTAGTTGTGTGCCATCGGCGTCTTTCTGCATCGTAACGTCGGTGTTCCAATCGATTGTCTGCACACCGGGCACGTATAAATCCAACACCTCCTCGTAGGCCTTTTGCAGGCTTGACATGTACGCCGTGTCGTAGGCGCTAATCTCGCTTGCGTTACCACGCGTCGCAACGCGGCGCAACGAGGTCTCGGGCGTGACGGAGAGATAGAGCACTTTCACCCACTCGGCTGGGTATTGCATGGCAAGCGTGCAACCAGGCGGCACACCGGAAATTGCGCGATAGGCGCCGTTTTCCTTCTCGCTAATCCAGCCAATTTTGCGTAGGTGCCGCTCAAATGCCCAATCGCCGGCGATCGAACGATCGAGAATTACAATGGTGTTGTCCTGCGACTGCACCTTCTGCATCGCATCGCGCATCGCAACGCGCCGCTCTGTTGCCATGTGAATCTGAAACGCAAACGCGTAGCGCGGCATGTCGCTGAGATAAAGGCCGAGAAAGAACGGATCGGGTTTCTCCTCGTGAACGAAAACTTCGAAGCTAAGCGACTTTAAGTAGAGCGCGAGACGCGCCACCGCCGACGATTTGCCGCAACCTGGCACGCCTTCGAAAACAACAACCTGCGACTTGCGTTTCTGAGGAAAAACGCGCACAAGCGCACTCATTTCTTTGGCAAGTTTTTGAATAGAAAGACCATTCATTTTTTTAGGTGTTGATTTCGTGCTTCTCGAAAAAGTCGCTCGATGCGCCAGTCGTGCGTCGGTGGATCGCCGTTTTAGCTGGCGCGCGTTGTGCGGTGCCGGCGATGTTGTTGTTCGTCGGTGCGTACGTGCCATATCGAGCCGCTCCCTTCGCAGCGACGTAGTGATGCCAACGTTCGATGGCGTGATTGCGCCGCGCGCACAGGCCCCAGCAGCACAAAATGAGAAGAGTGAAGAAAGCGATCGCAACGAGCACGTAGACGATGTTGCCAAAGACAAACTCATCTTCGTCGTCTCCCTCACGACGACGACTGCGACGTCCCTCTTCGTCGCTGTCTTCGCCGTCGCTACCATCGCTCTCGTCGCCGATCGACAGGGTGTGTTTGACGCGCATGTTCGAGCGCGACACGCTCATGTTCGGACTCTTGAGCAGCGCCAGTTGTTCGCCGACGGAGCCAATGCTGATTGTCGCGTGATCGACGAACAGTTCGCGTTTGTGCACGTGACTGTTGTGTGTCGGTCGCACGCGATCCGAATCCGAGTCGCTGCGCTGGTTGCTGTCGGTGCTCTCTTCATCGTCGTCGTCGCTGCTGCTGCTGCTGCTAGATGTGTCATCGTCGTCGTCGTGATGCGGCGAGCAGAGCTTGTCGAGCGACGGCACCGAGTAGCCGATTTCAGCTATGGCACCGCCGCCAATAAACTCAACTTCGACCTCCTTGATCTCCTTCGGACGCTCGATGTCGTCGAAGAATTTCGTAAACGCGCCATTCTTGCCGCACGACTCGATTTCGATCGGATCGTAGTCGACCATGTGACGATCGTAGAAGACTATGTTGCTGCCCTTGATCATGTCGATGAACACGATGTAGTGCAGCTTAATCGGTGCGCAGAACGCGAGGCGAATGAAGCCGCCGCGACGATTGTCATTCGGGAAATCGCTGTTGTCGTCCTGTGAGATGATGAGCACCTTGCCGAGCGGATGGTCGTTGCGACACGCGCCATAGGTGCCGCCATTACCACAACCTTTGCCACCAAAGGCGCGGTTCGGTGTAGCGATGTGACAATCGTCGCCAGTGCACTTGCCATTCTTCGTCTCGCACGCCGAGTCGTAGATCATAGGCAGCAAGCACTCGTTCGTGTGCGCCACCACGGCGACGTCCATGCCATCCATAACAAGTTCGGCACCTGCGGCGCCGGCGTTGAACTCGTTGAAGTTCTCGACAAACAGCACGTGACTCTTGTCCTTAGAGCCGTTCGAACACAGCGCGCTGCAGTCGTTGTCGGAGGCGCGTGTCTTGCACGCCGCTGCGTCGATGCCGTCGCGACCACGAGGACCGCGCGGACCAACGGCACCGGTTGCGCCTTGCGCGCCAGTTGAACCGTTCTGGCCGGCGGCGCCTGTGGCGCCTTGCGATCCAGTTGCTCCTTTCTGACCCGCGGCGCCAGTTGCTCCGGATGCGCCATTGGCTCCGTTTTGTCCAGCGGCGCCAGTTGCTCCAGTAGCGCCATTGTCTCCGTTTTGTCCAGCGGCGCCTGTTGCTCCGCTCGCGCCGTTGGCGCCATTTTGTCCGGCGGCACCAGTGGCTCCAACAGATCCCGTTGCACCAGACGCACCGTTTTGACCTGCTGCGCCAGTGGCACCGACAGCGCCGGTTGCACCGTTGTTTCCGCTTGCTCCAGTAACACCAGCGGCGCCTGTTGCTCCGTTGAAGCCAGTCGCACCAGTGGCACCGGCCTGGCCCGAAGCACCAGTGGCGCCATCCTGTCCCGAAGCACCAGTGGCACCTGCTTGTCCATCGACACCAGGTGTTCCTGCTGCGCCGGTTGCACCGGAAACACCAGTGGCGCCTGCCGCTCCAGTGTTTCCATCGGCCCCAGCCGGGCCAGTAGAGCCTGTGGCACCGTTGCTGCCCGAAACACCGGTGGCACCGGCATTGCCTGTCGCACCAGTTTGACCTGTAGCACCGGAGGCGCCGTCTGTTCCTGGCGTTCCAGCAGAGCCGGTGGCTCCGGTAGCACCCGCGACACCGTCTGTACCCGGTGTTCCAGCGGCGCCCGTGGCGCCAGTAGCACCAGCGGAGCCGTCTGTTCCGTTGAATCCAGGCGCACCGGTTGCACCATTAGAACCACTTGCGCCCGTTGCACCATTCTGACCATCGACACCGTTGGTGCCGTTGAAACCAGCAGCGCCCGTTGCGCCAGGAGCCCCAGTTGATCCGACCGCGCCCGTGGCTCCGAGTACTCCAGTAGAACCAACAGCTCCTGTGGCACCAACTGCACCTGTGGCACCCGTGCTGCCTGTCGCTCCATCTGATCCGGGCGAGCCGCTGCCCGTGCTAACAGCGAGAACGACCGACGCAATGGAGCATCCTACTCCAGGAACGGAAACGTAGATCTCACATTCGGCAATTCCAGAAGAGACTGTTACGTCAAAGTTTCCAGTCGGAGATTGTCCAGGATTGTACTGGCACATAACGTTATTGGGCAATGGAAAAGTGCAAGCATCGGCGACATTTCCGACGCTGATCACACCACCAGTGCATGTAACGCGCACGAAAAACTCTGTGTCAACAACGTCTCCGTTGTTATTCACAAATATCTGAAAAAGAGCCGGATTGTAGGCGTCGACGATGCCGTCGCCAGGAGTTGTTTCGACAATGATAGCGATCGGCGAATTGGCGCAATCTTCGCCAGTTCCAGGTGCGCCTGTCGCGCCAGTGGCTCCAAGTGCACCATCTGTACCGTTGAGACCGTTTGCTCCTGTGGCGCCGGCGGAGCCTGTAGCACCAGCGGAGCCTGTGACACCGTTTGTTCCAGGTGCGCCATTGGTTCCATTGAAGCCGTTCGCGCCAGTAGCACCAACGCTTCCAGTTGCACCATTCGCTCCAGTTGCGCCGTTCGCACCAGTCGCGCCAACCGTGGCGTTGGAATCAGACTTGTGATCGGCAAAGAAGACTGCCGAACCGATGGCACAGCCGTAACTTGGCGTGGAGAGAATCACCGTGCATTCGGAAATTCCGGCGAAGAGAGATATACCGAACGGTCCAACTACAGCAACATTCGCAGGCACCGAACACGTAAACGTGTTAAATAACTGCGCCGTGCAACCGGGTGGCACATATTGGTAGTAAGTATTAACAATATCCGCACAGGAAATTCGCAGGTTGTAGGGCTCATCGATAGGCCCTTCCATCAACCGAGCACTGTAGACCTCAAATGTCAGGTTCGTGTAGGCGGGATCGAAGCCGTACGACGTTGTCTCGGAAATACCAACAGCGACGGATGAATTCGAACAGTCCATACCATCGGTGCCCGATGGACCAGTTGCGCCGTTATAACCAGTCGCACCAGTGACGCCATTGTTGCCGTCAAGCCCGTTGACACCCGAAGCGCCCGTGGCCCCAGCGGAACCGGTTGCTCCAGCGGAACCCGTGGCTCCTGCGGAACCCGTGGCTCCTGCAGCACCGGTCGCACCTGTGGCGCCCGGCGCTCCGGTCGGCGCTGACATGCTGACAAACACGTCGGCGGACGATTGCGCGCAGCCAAACGGATCAATGGAAGCGAACACATCGAGTTCGATCACCGACTCGTAGCTCGGTGATAAGAGAGTAAACGTCAAGTTGCGCGCATCGCTAGGTGCTCCGTTACAGACATAGGCGTAGTAATACGTGTCAACACAGAAGCTCGGGAACGACGTGACTTGCGCGTCGGTCGAGAATTTCACGAAGAATGGCTGGGTGACGTTGCCCATTGAGTGCGGGTACTCCGAGAGACCGACGCGCACAATAAACGGCGTGTCCAGCGAAACGACAGCAGGAGCTTTCACAACAACGCTCATTGTCGAATTCTCACAGTCGACAGCCGACTTGCCATCGGCGCCCGTTGCGCCAATGTAGCCGGTTGCTCCAGTCGCACCGTTCTGGCCAGTCGCACCGTTCTGACCTGTCGCGCCTTCTTGACCAGTAGCACCGACTTGACCAGTGGCACCATCGCTTCCAGTAGCACCGTTTTGACCGGTGGCACCATCGCTTCCAGTGGCTCCGTTTTGACCGGTGGCGCCATTGGCGCCAGTTGATCCATCCGCGCCGGTAGCTCCGTCCACACCGGAAGCTCCATTGGCACCAGTTGCTCCGTTGTCTCCAGTAGCACCATCGGCGCCGGTGGCTCCGGATTGGCCGGTGGCCCCGTTGGCACCAGTTGCTCCGGTTTGACCGGTGGCGCCGTCTTGACCAGTGGCGCCATCATTTCCAGTTGAACCGGTTTGACCAGTTGCACCATTGTCGCCGCGTGCACCCGTCGCTCCAATGCTACCAGTGGCTCCGTCATTGCCGGTCGCTCCAGTGGCACCGTTGTTTCCTGCGGCGCCCGTTGCACCGATGTCTCCCGTTGCTCCATTATTGCCAAGAGATCCGGCAAAACCAGTGAAAGAAGCAATTGAACAGCCAAGTCCAGGAATTGTCGATATAGACTCGATGTCGACGAAGCCTTCTGTCGTTGTCACAACGAAATTCGATGTGCTGGGCGTTCCTGCCGTCACAATGCAGTTGTAAGTCGATGAGCCAAGCAGAAGCGTGCAGCCTGCTGGCGCTGGAACAGCAAGAAAAGAGCCCGAAAATGACACCTTAACAAAGTAGTCGACTTGCGGTGCTCCAACTCCGTCCGATGTCGAGACAGAGAACGTAAACTGACCTCCCGGAAGCACCGTACCGTTGGCAGGATAAGAGGAAATGAAGCTATTGACACTCGAGTTTCCGCACGCCTCTCCATCACGACCAGCGGCACCTGTCGCTCCATTCTGACCGTTAGATCCGGTTGCTCCGTTAACACCTGTTGAGCCATCAGCGCCAGTAGCACCGTTGTTTCCAGTGGCGCCATTGGCGCCAGTAGCACCGTTGTTTCCAGTGGCGCCATTGGCACCAGTAGCACCGTCTGACCCAGTGGCACCGTCTGATCCAGTGGCACCGTCTGATCCAGTGGCACCGTCTGATCCAGTGGCACCGTCTGATCCAGTGGCACCGTCTGATCCAGTAACTCCATTGGCACCAGTGGGACCTGTTTGTCCGGTCGCTCCGTTGGCACCAGTGGCACCTTCAGCTCCAGTGGCACCTTCAGCTCCAGTAGCACCGTCAGCTCCAGTAGCACCGTCAGCGCCAGTTGCACCGTTGTTTCCAGTTGCACCGTTGTTTCCGGTAGCACCGTCGGCGCCCGTAGCACCGTCGACGCCCGTAGCACCGTCGGCACCGGTAGATCCGTCGGCACCAGTAGATCCGTCGGCACCAGTAGATCCGTCGGCACCAGTAGATCCGTCGGCACCAGTAGATCCGATTTGTCCAGTTGCACCATCTCGGCCTGTAGCACCATTTTGTCCTGTGACACCATCTTGGCCAGTTGCTCCAGTTGCACCATCTGAACCACTAGTTCCATTGTAACCAGCAGCACCGGTGGCACCAACTCCGCCAAGTGTTCCGGCAAAACCAGTGACCGACGAAATGGAGCAGCCAAGACCAGGAATAGTCGACATTGACTCAAGTTCAACAAATCCGTTGATCATTGTGACAACGAAATTCGATGTGCTCGGCATGCCGGCCGGGACAATGCAGTTGAAGGTAGATGAACCAAGAAGAAGGACGCATCCGGAAGGAGTAGGAACCGAAGAGAACGAACCCGAAAACGACACCTTGACAAAGTAATCGACCTGCGGCGCGCCGACTCCGTCCGACGTAGAGACCGAGAAGGTGAATTGACCTCCCGGGAGCACTGTGCCATTCGACGGAAAGACGGAAATGAAGCTGTTAACGCTCGAATTGGCGCACGCCTCGCCGTCTTGGCCCGCTGCGCCGGTTGCACCATCGGCTCCAGTTGCACCATCGGCTCCAGTGGCACCATCGGCTCCAGTGGCTCCGTTAACTCCCGTGGCTCCGTTAACTCCCGTGGCACCGTTGGCTCCCGTGGCACCATCAAAACCAGTTGCACCATTGGCACCAGTTGCACCGGCGGACCCAGTGGCTCCGTTTTGACCGGTTGCTCCGTCGACACCGGTTGCACCGTTGGCTCCTGTTGCTCCATCGACACCGGTTGCACCGTTGTATCCAGTTGCACCAGTCGCGCCGTCGTAACCAGTGGCGCCTGTTGAGCCATCGAACCCAGTAGCACCGTTTGCGCCAGTAGCACCGTTTGCGCCAGTAGCACCGTTTGCGCCAGTAGCACCGTTTGCGCCAGTAGCACCGTTTGCGCCAGTAGAACCGTTGGCACCAGTAGCACCGTCGGCACCAGTAGCACCGTCGGCACCAGTAGCACCGTCGGCACCAGTAGCACCGTCGGCACCAGTAGCACCGTTAGCTCCAGTTGATCCAGTGGCACCGTTTTGACCAGTGTTTCCAGTCGCACCGTCGAAACCTGTGGCTCCGTCGTTTCCTGTCGCACCCGCTGGTCCGGTTGCACCCTGTGCACCGGTGGCACCAGATGCACCGTTGATACCAGGAGATCCAGTAGCACCTGTTGCACCGTCGTTTCCTGTTGCGCCCGTGGCTCCGTCGTTTCCTGTTGCACCGTTGGATCCGGTGGCACCATCGAATCCAGTGGCTCCGTTGATTCCGTTTGTTCCATTGAATCCCGGTGCACCAGTAGTTCCATCAACGCCCGTAGCGCCTTGTGCGCCGGTGGCACCATTGGAGCCAGTCGAACCGTCGGCGCCCGTAGCGCCATTGAAACCCTGTGCGCCTGTCGATCCTGTTGCACCATCGGCACCGGCAACTCCAGTGGCTCCGTTGGGACCAGTCGAACCGGTCGCACCCGTAACGCTGGCGCCAGTGGCACCTGTGGCTCCGTCGTTGCCCGACGCACCGGTCATGTTACCGGCGAGAGCGACAAACGAAGAAAGCGCACAGCCAACTCCTGGCACTGTGCTCAGTGCCTCCATTTCAAGAAAGCCAGTTGTCATAGTCACGACGAACTGCCCAACATCACTGCTGAGCGCAGGAGAGACGCAGACGTAAGTCGGCGTGTTGACAGATTTCGTGCAATTCGCCGGAGCGGTAATGCTGGAAATGGCACCCGAGAACGAGACTCGTACAAAGTACGGCACGCTCGGTGATGAGCCGCCATCGAGTGTTTCGACGTTGAACGAAATAGTTCCGCCAGAAAGTACGCTTCCGGAGCTTGGCAACGATGTAACTTGATTGTTGATTGTCGAGTTTGCGCAAGCATCGCCATCGACGCCGGCCTGACCCGTGGCACCATCAACTCCATTGATTCCCGTTGCACCAGTGGCACCGTCGACACCGTTGTTTCCGGTTGCTCCCGTTGCGCCATTGCGTCCGTCGTTTCCAGCAGCGCCGGTGGCTCCAGTTGCTCCGTTATTGCCTGTAGCACCGTTCGCTCCGGTAGATCCGGTGGCGCCAGATGTACCAGTTGGACCGGTGGTGCCGGTTGCACCATCGGCACCTGTAGCACCGTTGCTTCCGGCTGCACCAGTCGCTCCTGTGGCTCCGTCGACTCCGTTGTTTCCAGTCGCGCCAGTAGCACCATCAACTCCGTTGATACCGGTCGAGCCGGTGGCACCGTTGAGACCGTTGGTACCAGTCGCACCTGTGGCGCCACTGTTTCCAGCAGATCCGGTTGCTCCGGTTGCACCGTCGATGCCGTTGTTGCCCGTTGCTCCAGTGGCGCCATTTTGTCCAGAAGCGCCAGTTATTCCGTTGTTTCCGGTTGCGCCAGTTGCACCATCGACACCATTGTTTCCAGTCGCGCCGGTAGCACCGTTGTTTCCTGTTGCACCAGTAGCACCGTTCACACCAGCGGCACCAGTGGCACCGTCGACTCCAGTTGAACCAGTGGCACCGTTAATGCCAGCGGCACCGGTCGAACCAGTTGCACCATTTGCGCCTGCGGCTCCAGTAGCGCCAGTTGCGCCGTTGTTGCCGGTGGGACCGGTTGTGCCGTTGATTCCTGTCGCTCCGGTAGCACCATTGTTACCGGTGGCACCCGTCGCTCCGTCAACGCCGTTGTTTCCGGTGGCGCCCGTGGCGCCATTCAAACCGTTCACACCGGCAGCACCAGTAGCGCCAGTCGCACCATTCGAACCGTTCACGCCAGCTGCACCGGTAGCTCCAGTGGCACCAACGTTACCGGTCGGACCAGTTGTACCGCTGACACCGGTAGCGCCGTTGTTTCCGGTCGCTCCAGTAGCGCCATTATTACCAGTAGCGCCCGTAGCACCGTTGGAACCGTTCGCTCCCGTAGTACCTGTCGCGCCAACTGCGCCGGTCGGACCGGTTGTGCCATTGACGCCTGATGCACCAGTGGCGCCAGTAGCACCCGCGCTACCAGTAGGACCGGTCGAACCAGAGACTCCCGTCGAACCAGTTGCGCCATTGGCACCCGTCGGTCCTGTGGTGCCGTTGACACCGCTAGCACCAGTGGCTCCAGTTGCGCCTGGCGCGCCCGTTGCACCGGTAACACCAGCGCCCGTTGCACCAGTGGCGCCTGTCGCTCCGTTGTTTCCTGCCGCGCCAGTCATGTTGCCGGCAAGCGCGACGTAGGAGGCGAGAGCGCAACCAACGCCAGGCACCGTACTGAGCGCCTCGAGTTCGAGGAATCCTACCGTCATGTTGACGACAAATTGACCAACATTGGCATTGAGAGCAGCCGAAGTGCAGACGTAAGTTGGTGTGTTGACTGATTTCGTGCAGTTCACAGGCGCCGAGATGCTTGAAATCGCTCCCGAAAGCGAAACACGAACAAAGTATGGAACCGTCGGCGAGGAGCCGCCATCAAGCGTCTCGATGTTGAATGAAATCTGACCATTGGCAAGCACGTTGCCCGACGATGGAAGTGATGTAACCTGGTTGTTGATGCTCGAATTCGCGCACGCGTCGCCGTTGAGACCGGCTGCGCCTGTCGCACCAGTTGCGCCAGCAGCGCCCGTCGTACCGTTGAGACCTGTGGCTCCGGTCGCGCCATTGGCGCCTGTTGGACCGGTTGTGCCGTTGACGCCCGTGGCGCCCGTTGCTCCGGCGGCACCTGTAGGACCAGTAGTACCATTGACTCCGCTGGCGCCAGTGGCTCCAGTAGCACCCGTTGCACCAGTAGCACCGTTATTGCCGGTGGCTCCCGTAGCGCCAGTTGCGCCGGCGGCTCCAGTAGTGCCGTTGAGTCCCGTTGCACCTATCGCTCCAGTGGCTCCGGTGGCGCCAGCTGAACCAGTCGGACCCGTAGTACCGTTGACTCCAGAAGCGCCGGTTGCGCCGGTTGCACCACTTGCACCACTTGCTCCAGTGGCACCAACAGCACCAGTCGTACCGTTAAGACCTGTTGCTCCCGTCGCACCAGTTGGGCCTGTTGTTCCGTTGACGCCAGTTGCACCCGTGGCTCCGACGGCGCCAGTTGGACCTGTGGTACCATTGACTCCAGATGCCCCTGTTGCGCCGGTTGCTCCTGACGCACCAATGGCACCAGTCGTGCCATTGAAACCCGTTGCTCCAGTTGCACCGACAGCGCCTGTTGGACCGGTTGTGCCGTTCACGCCTGTCGCTCCGGTGGCTCCATTTGCGCCCGTTGGGCCTGTTGTGCCGTTGACTCCAGTTGCACCAGTTGCTCCGGTGGCACCAGTAGCACCGTTCGCTCCAGTCGGACCTGTTGTTCCGTTCACTCCCGAAGCGCCGGTTGCGCCAGTGGCTCCATTGGCGCCGGTCGGGCCAGTGGTACCGTTAACACCGGTTGCGCCAGCAGCACCCGTCGTGCCGTTCAACCCCGTTGCACCAGTGGCACCAGCTACTCCGGTAGTTCCGTTTGCTCCAGTTGCTCCCGTGGCTCCGTTCGCGCCAGTTGGTCCTGTCGTACCGTTGACTCCTGAGGCTCCGGTGGCGCCGGTGGCTCCAGTTGCTCCTGCAGCACCAGTTGGTCCGGTCGTGCCATTAACGCCACTGACGCCAGTTGCTCCGGTTGCACCAGTTGCTCCGGTCGCGCCAGTTGCTCCCGTCGCACCAGTTGCACCAACAGCACCCGTTGTGCCATTAAGGCCGGTTGCTCCAGTTGCACCATTAACACCAGTTGGACCCGTGGTGCCGTTGACACCGGTAGCGCCCGTTGCACCTGTAGCGCCTGCTGCTCCAGTTGGACCTGTAGTGCCATTGACACCGGTCGTTCCAGTAGCGCCAGTTGCACCCGTGGCACCGACAGCTCCAGTAGTTCCATTGAGGCCTGTTGCTCCAGTGGCACCGAGCGCGCCAGTCGGACCCGTTGTTCCATTGACACCAGTGGCCCCAGTTGCTCCGGTGGCGCCAGAGGCACCATTAACACCAGTAGGTCCAGTGGTTCCGTTCAGGCCAGTTGCGCCAGTGGCTCCCGTTGCACCGACAGCACCAGTAGTGCCGTTTGAACCCGTTGCACCCGTGGCTCCGTTGGCTCCAGTCGGCCCGGTTGTTCCGTTGACTCCCGAAGCACCAGTGGCACCCGTAGCGCCTGTCGCTCCTGCTGCGCCAGTAGGCCCGGTTGTACCGTTGACGCCGCTTGCTCCGGTGGCTCCAGTAGCGCCAGTTGCTCCGGTGGCTCCAGTAGCGCCAGTTGCTCCGGTGGCACCAACTGCACCAGTCGTACCATTGAGACCCGTCGCTCCGGTGCCACCAGTTGCACCAACAGCACCCGTTGTGCCGTTGACGCCCGTGGATCCGGTAGCGCCTGTTGCGCCAATTGCTCCAGTCGGACCGGTGGTTCCGTTGACGCCCGATGCACCAGTGGCACCAGTGGCACCGTTGGCACCGGTTGGACCTGTGGTGCCATTCACACCTGTAGCGCCCGTCGCGCCAGTAGCGCCAACTGCTCCGGTTGGACCCGTAGTTCCATTGACTCCACTTGCACCGGTAGCGCCAGACGCTCCAACAGCACCGGTAGGACCAGTTGTACCATTGATTCCAGTGGCGCCGGTGGCACCAGTAGCACCAACGGCACCTGTGGTGCCGTTAAGGCCAGTTGCTCCAGTTGCACCGACTGCGCCAGTCGGTCCAGTTGTGCCGTTGACACCAGTAGCACCAGTAGCGCCGACGGCGCCAGTAGGGCCTGTCGTGCCGTTAACACCGCTTGCTCCGGTGGCTCCAGTAGCACCAGAAGCTCCGGTGGCTCCTGTAGCGCCAGTTGTGCCATTCAATCCTGTGGCACCGGTTGCACCAACAGCACCAGTCGGGCCAGTTGTGCCGTTGATTCCGCTTGCACCGGTTGCACCGGTGGCGCCAGTTGGTCCTGTCGTGCCGTTAACACCAGTTGCTCCCGTGGCTCCAGTTGCTCCCGTGGCTCCAGTTGCTCCCGTGGCTCCAGTTGCTCCCGTGGCTCCAGTTGCTCCCGTGGCTCCAGTTGCTCCCGTGGCT
>Ga0075030_100000440_pt1 | contig 35851 bp, 30 predicted proteins | sample LitLauG_LLR_2012_FD_71393 | JGI IMG/M metagenome (GOLD analysis project Ga0075030, IMG submission 71393) | Freshwater sediment microbial communities from Pennsylvania, USA - Little Laurel Run_MetaG_LLR_2012 | ecosystem: Environmental > Aquatic > Freshwater > Creek > Sediment | place: USA...
GTATTCGGTTCGGTTGAGGCGATGGAGTACGATCGATCCGGGATTCGTGCGGCCTGCGGCTTTACGATCGATTTCCGCCTCCAGATAATCCCGGAGTCCTTCGTATTGAGCCAACGGCGGCCGCCGCACGCCCGGCGGGGGCATGAGGCCGGCCCGAAGTTTGCGAACCACCTTTTCCCACAACTCCGGGTTGTCTCCCACGGCGGCGAGATCCAATTTTTGAAGCGAGAAATTAGCGGTCTTTAGTTTCTCGTTATGGCACACTACGCAGTACTGATCGAGAACCGCGCGTTCCGCCTGCGCCGACGCAGCGGCTGGCGCAGTGGCTGCTGTTGCGGGCGCGCGTTCCGGCGTGCCCTGTCGGGACGTGGACTGCCCTGCCGCGGGACCGGAGCCGATCCAGCAGCTCAGGAACGCAACGCCAGCTACGAGGAAGATCTTTTTCATCGTTGGCGGCGATGCTATCACCCGGGTTTGTCGGTGTCAATCCCTGGGACGTCCAGACGACATCCAGAGTCTAATATCCGCAACATCCAGAGATTTTTGCCGTCACGGAGATTTTGGACTTGCAGAAAGCTGATTTCTGTGATATATATTCCGGACGTCTACGCTGAAACCGCCTGAATTCTAGAGAGTGAGAAACGCAAATGAGGGCTCTACTGGGGGCGTTGCTGTGTATTCTAGGCGCCTGTGCTTCGATATGGGGACAGGCTAATACGGCCCAAATCACCGGCTCGGTAAAAGATGAGAGCGGGCTGGCGGTTCCCGGAGCCAACATCAAAGCAACGCAAACCGCAACGGGCGCATCCCGCACTGTGATGAGCGGAACCGACGGCAGTTTTGTCTTGCCAAACTTGCCGATCGGCCCTTGGATGATCGAGGTTTCCAAACCAGGCTTCGCCAAGTACGTCCAGTCGGGCATTGTCTTGCAGGTCGCCAGCAGCAGCGTTATCGACGTCCCGCTGCGGGTGGGCTCGGTGAGTGAACAGGTCACCGTTGAAGCCAACGGCCTGCTGGTCGAAACCCACACCACTAGCATTGGAAGCGTGGTGGACAATCAGCGTGTGGCCGAGATGCCCCTCAATGGCCGCAACCCAATCGAACTGGTCTTTCTTGCAGGGATGGCGACCTATCCGGGCAATGGCGCCATCAACCAGGTTCGGAATTACCCGACCATCGTAGTCTCCGTGGCGGGCGGGCAGGGGAACGGGACAATGTACAACCTGGATGGAGCCAATTATCAGGATCCCTATGGCAATCTGGCGTTGCCAATGCCCTTCCCCGATGCTTTGCAGGAATTCAAAGTGGAAACCAGCGCTGTGCCCGCGCAATACGGTTTTCACGCAGGCGCTACGGTCAATGCGGTCACCAAGTCGGGCACGAACGGATACCACGGCGATCTGTTCGAGTTCATCCGAAACGGCGATCTCGACGCGCGCGATTTTTTCGCCGCGGCGCGAGACACGCTGCATCGCAACCAGTACGGCGGAACTGTGGGCGGGCCGGTCCTGCCGCGATTCAAGGACAAGCTCTTCTTCTTTTTCGGATTTCAGGAAACGAAGCAGGTTTCGACTCCTGTCACGTATCCCGCCTTCGTGCCCACGCCGGCGATGCTCGGTGGAGACTTCACCGCCTTCGCTTCCCCGGCCTGCAATAACGGTAAGTCAATCACACTCAACTCCTCGTTTGGCTTTGTCAACAACCAGATCTCGCCGGCCCGGCTGAGTCCCGTGGCGCTCAATCTTGCCAAGACACTGCCGGCGGCGACCAATGCCTGTGGCGCGGCGACGTACGGCTATGTCAACGGCCAAGGGGAGCAGTTGTATGTACCGAGAATCGATTATCAGAGGAGCGCGACGAAAACTTTCTTCGGACGCTTCGTGGGTGCGCATCTGACGGTGCCCTCCACCTACGATGGCGTGAACCCGCTTTCGATCAACACCTTTGCCGTGAACGATCTGGACTATCAGCTTGCCTTGGGCGGCACGTTTTTGTACGGACCCAATAAGGTCAACTCTATACGCGTTGCGGCGAGTCGCACCAACATTGTAAAGATCCCCGATAATTACGGAAACATCGCGACCTTCGGTGCGCAGAATTTTACTCAGGCCGGTGGCAATGTGGTGAACATGACTGTCTCGGGTGGCGGTGGGTTCATAATCGGCGGCGGGGCCGCTGTGCCGGGCGCTTCCCACAATGGGCCGAATCCCTCGATATCGGACGATTTCAGTTGGGTGAAGGGAAACCATCAGATTGGATTGGGAGGAAGCTTTTATTTCCAGGAACTGAATTACTGGTCCGGTCTGGTTGCCGTTGGATCGATGGCGTTTGACGGCACCCTTACTGGCTTGGGCATGGCGGACCTGCTCACGGGGAACTCGGTTACTTTCACCCAGGGCCTCCGATACGGCTTCTATGACCGGCAATATTACATGGCGCTCTATGCTCAGGACTCCTGGAAGCTTTCTCCGCGCCTAACACTGAACTATGGACTGCGTTGGGAGCCGTATACTGCCCCCTGGAACAAATTCGGGTCGTATTCTCATTTCGACGATTCTTTGTACCAACAAAGCGTGCAGAGCACGACTTTTAAGAATGCGCCTCCGGGCCTGGTATTTCCCGCCGACGCCCAGTATGGCTGCGGCAAGAGCCTCAACTGTGATCAATGGACTAAGTTCTTTCCCCGCGTAGGCTTGGTGTGGGATCCGTTGGGAGACGGCAAGACTTCGATTCGCGCCGCCTACGGCATGTACGGAGACCGGAACCATATGTTCTACTCCACCTTCATGCATCAATATGCCCCGTTCGGCAACAACATCTCCATCAACAACGCGAACATTAACAATCCGTGGGCAAGCTATCCCGGCGGCAACCCGTTACCCTTTCTGCAGGCCACCGGCGGCATCGGCGCGGCCTCCCCGAGTGCGCCTTTTTATCCTCAAAGCACCTTCACCATCGAACAACTGCAGAACTACAAGGCGCCTTACACGAATCAATGGAACCTCAATATCCAGAGGCAGGTGGGGACCAACTGGCTAATTACGGCGAGCTATATCGGGAGCAGTCAGATTCACCTCGACAGTTCGAATCTTCTGAATCCTGCGGTATTTATGGGCCTGGGTTCCTGCACGCTTCCCAACAACGCGGGTGGCCAGCTCGTCACAACCACCTACCCCGTATGCTCGACGACCACCAACTATGAGGCACGGCGCATCCTCACGCTGCAAAATCCAGCGCAGGGCGGTAAATTCGCCGGTGTCAGTTACCAGGATGTGGGCGGTACGGGAACCTACGATGGGCTGGCTCTTTCCGTTCAGAAGCGGCTGAATAAAGGCCTGGCGTTTACCGGGACCTATACCTGGTCGCATTGCATCAGCGACGTGCAGGATCAGCAGACCAGCGTAGCCGGGGTTGCGGCCATACCCGGCAACCGCAGAGCGTACCGGAATAACTGCGTCGGCATCGACGTGCGCCAGAATTTCATTCTGAACCTGTTGGCTACCACGCCGAGGTTCTCCAACAAATGGGCCCGGATCCTCGGCAGCAATTGGCAGATTGCTCCCATCTTCAACTACCTTTCCGCTCAGTACTTCACGATTCTCGCCGGCACCGATCGGGCTCTAACCAACGCGACTAGCGAGGTGGGGAATTTGGTTTTGCCACAGAGCATCTATCCCGCCAACCAAGGGGTGAGTCAGTGGCTGAATCCGGGCGCATTCGCCATTCCGGCCCTGGGAACCTACGGAAATCTCCCTCAAAATGATATTGCCGGTCCGCACATCATCCAACTCAACATGGCGTTTTCGCGAACCTTTCCGATACGGGAAAAGATGACGTTCCAGGTTCGCGCGGAGGCCTTTAATCTTCCCAATCTACTGAACGGCATGGCCCCAACCGCCACGCTTCAGAATCTGAACAACCCGCTGTTCGGTAAAATTACGACCGATATTAGCGGCACACACGGATTGGCCAGCAGCGGCGATCCGCGCATTATCCAGCTTGTAGGTAAGTTCGTCTTCTGACGCCTCTCCGGGGAGGACCAGCACGCTGCCCGAGCCCGCCGCAGCCGGAGGCTCCTTCGGTCCACCGGCACGAGCGAGCCGGTTGGATCTACAATAGCCCGATGCGGAAGGCCAAGACTGGAATTACGGCTCGGGTGTCTGGCAAACGCAGGACAAGTTCGCGGGCGGCTGGGGCGATTGCCGCAACCGCTCCGGTAATCTCCGCTGCCCGGCCCGCCTTCCGAATCTCCGAACTCGTACCTTACCTCGTCCTGGTCGGGATGACGGTCGTCGCTTACCTCCCGGCCGTCACCGGAGGCTTGCTGTGGGACGACGACGCGCACATCACGCGGCCCGCGCTGCAGTCGCTGAGCGGCCTGGGGCGCATCTGGTTCAAACTCGGCGCGACGCAGCAGTACTATCCCTTGCTGCACACCGCATTCTGGCTGGAGCATCGCCTGTGGGGCGATGCGACGGCCGGTTATCACGTCGTCAACATCCTCCTGCACGCAGTGTCGGCGTGTCTGGTAGTGCTTCTAGCCAAGCGCTTGGCCCTGCCCGGCGCATGGCTCGCGGGTTTCCTCTTCGCCTTGCATCCGGTGTGCGTGGAAGCTGTGGCGTGGATCTCGGAACAGAAGAGCACTCTCTCTGGTGTATTGTGCCTGAGTGCCGCGCTCGTGTACCTGAAGTTCGATGAATCTCGACGCCGGCTCGACTATCTGCTGGCTCTGGCGTTGTTCCTCGCGGCGCTGGCGGCTAAGACCGTGGCGGCGACTTTGCCGGCGGCGCTGCTCGTTATCCTATGGTGGCGTCGCGGCGCCCTGCGCTGGAAAGAAGACGCGGCGCCGCTCTCTCCCTGGCTCGCGATGGGTGCGGCGGCGGGCGTGTTTACCGCGTACGTGGAGCGCGTATACATCGGGGCGCACGGCGCGGTGTTCGACATTCCGCTCGCCGGCCGATTCCTGATCGCCGGACGCGCACTGTGGTTTTACGCAGTGAAGCTGGTGTGGCCGGCAGACTTGTCATTCATCTATCCGCGCTGGAAGGTCGACGCCGGCGTGTGGTGGCAGTGGCTGTTTCCGGCCGGGACCCTTATGGTAGCGGCCGGGCTGGCTTGGTATGCGCGGCGAAATCGCGGGCCGCTGGCGGCGCTGCTGCTCTTTGCCGGAATGCTGTTTCCGGCACTGGGATTCGTGAATGTCTTCCCGTTCCGCTACTCGTTTGTAGCCGATCATTTTCAGTACCTCGCGGCTCCGGGGCTGATCGTGGCGCTGTGCGCGGCACTCGCTGCCGCACAGCGCGTGCCGAAACAGGCTCTCGCGGTTGTGCCGCTTGCTCTTGCGGCCCTCACGTTCCAGCAGACCCGCCAGTATCGCGACGCAGAAACCTTGTATCGCCAAACCCTCGCGCGCAATCCGGAGTGCTGGATGGCGCACAACAATCTGGGCGGTCTCTACGCCAAGCTGCCGGGACGTGTGTCGGACGCCATCGCCGAGTACGAAGCGGCACTGCGTATCGAGCCGAACATTGTGGAAGCGGAAACGAGCCTGGGCAACACGCTCCGGCAAGTTCCCGGTCGCGAAGCGGAAGCGTTGGACCATCTCCAGAAGGCCTTGCGCATCGATCCGGACTTTGCCGCCGCACACTACGATCTCGGCGTCGCGCTGGCAGCCATTCCGGGCCGCGCGCCGGAAGCCGTGCGGGAGTTTCAGGCTGCGATCAGCGCGGGCTCCGATACGCCGGAAGTGCGCGTGAATCTCGGTAACGCCTTGTTGCTGCTTCAACCGGGGAACCGCGCCGAAGCCATCGCCCAGTTCGAACAGGCGCTTCGGCTCGATCCGCGTTCAGCCCAAGCCGAGAACGATCTCGCTTTGGCGCTCGCGCGCGATCCGGACCGGCTGGCCACGGCGGCGACGCACTTCGAGAAGGCGCTGACAATCCGTCCCGACTACCCGGAAGCTCTCCTCAACTTTGGCGTCGTGCTCGACGAGATGGGGCGAGTCGAAGATGCGATCCGCGAGCAACGGGAGGCGATCCGTCTGCGCCCCGATAACGCCGTGGCGCACATGAACCTCGCGGTCTCTCTATCGCACATGCCAGGCGGCGTCGCCCAGGTGCTGGCCGAATTTCGAACCGCGTTGCGGCTGAATCCGAATCTGGCGGAAGCGCATTTTGCACTCGCCGCGTTGCTCTCCGACGTGCCCGGGCGGCAGGCCGAGGCAATTGCCGAATACCGTGAGACCTTGCGGCTGCGGCCCGATTACCTGGAAGCGCACGCCAACCTGGGGCTCCTGCTGGCGGAGATGGCCGGACGCATGCCGGAGGCATTGGCGGAATATCAGGCGGCCTTGCGAATCAATCCGGCTTCGGCCGAAGTACACTACGACCTGGCCGCCGCGCTGGCGCGGATGGGCCGGCGGGCCGAGGCGATTGCACACCTCGAAGTTGCGCTCAGGGTTCGGCCGGATGCCGAGCCGGTTAAAGAGTTGCTGGCAAGGTTAAAGGCGGGGCGGTGAGCCGGTGAGTGCCGCCCTCGTTTTTCCTCCTTTACGGTTGACAGGTTCAGCCGGTAGTCGTTAACCCGTGCTGTCATTGCACTCCGAACGCGAGCAGGACATTCCCTGGTGTGCCGCGTAGGGTGCCCGGGTATCCGGACGTGCTGAAGACCATGCCGCCAACGATCACTGGACCAGCCGAACCGAACGATCCTCCCTTCGCAGGAACGTGGTTAACGGTTTCAAAATCCCGTACGGCATGGAACGACCAGATGACCTTGCCGTCGGCATCCACGGCGCGCAGGATCCCATCCCATCCGCCCGTGAACACGACTCCCGGGATCGCACTGGCCGGACCTGCCTGCCCGCGCCGGTCAGCGTGGATGGCGGCATTCCATTCCACCGTGCCGGTTTTGATGTCAAGTGCCTTCAATCCACCGCCGGGCTGCTGCAACGGATAGTAGACATGGGCTCCATCTGCCGCGCCTCCCCAGACGACTAAACCAGAAGCCGACGGCGCCTGACCTTCCCACAATTGCGTCCGCCACAGGAGCTTGCCTTCCTGGTCGGGATCCAGCGCGATCGCCACACCGCCCTTCCCCGCGGCCAACAGGATGTCCTTGCCGTTGACGGTTTGCAGAATCGCCGACGAACCCCCGAAGTCGTAGTCCGGCCCTAGCTTCTCCGGGCAATTGGCGTCGGCGCCGTTGGTCGCCTGGCAACGCGCCATGAACGCGTCGTCTTGGAACTCCTGATGATGCCACATCATCTTGCCGTCCTCCATGCGAAGGGCCAGGATGGAATCGCTGGTCGCTGCCGCGATTCGTCCGAAGCTGTTACCCGTACCGGCGTAGATGAGTCCGCGCTTGGCATCGACGGTGGGCGTGTTCCACACCGAGGCTCCCGCGGGCCCCCACCGCTGCTTCCCGTTCGCGTTTTCGCCCAGTTGGCGCAGCGGCTCTTGAATGCTTTGCGTGCGCCACAGCACCTTGCCGGTGTTGGCATCTAACGCGGCCACCCCTCCGCGGGATTGGCAGCACTCATAGTTGAGATCCGCCCCGACCAGCGTTTCCGTGCCGGACATCGGCACATAAAGCCGCCCGTCATGATAGGCAGCCGTGGCACTCAAGTTGTTCAGTCCGGCCCTGACCTGCGTTTTCCAGAGCAGTTTGCCGTCATGCGCATCGAGGGCGTAGGCCGTGGTGGAGCGAGTAACGAAGAAGATTGCGTACCGAGTCCCCGCGTGGCCGGAGATCGGCGCGGCGATGGGAGCGAACCGGCCAAACATATCAGCTTGGTAGGCCCAGTAAAGGCATCCAGTCTTGGCGTCCAGCGAATACACGAAACCGTTGTCATTCCCAACGAAGACTCGGCCGAACGCCACCGAGGGTTGGGAATACATGCTGGTACCGCCGGGAAGTCCAAAGGCCCACTTGAGACCGAGTTTGGGCACATCGGTTGACGTGAGACCAGCGGCGGCCCTGGTCTGAAAGCGGGCGTTTCCCGCTCCGCCCCAGCCCGACCATACGGACGAGGCTTCCAGATTGGCAAGTCGGGGATTCGCCGGGCAAGCGTTCGTCAGTTCCTTCAGGACACCTTCCGATACTCCGGCCGGCGGCTGCGCAAGCTGCGCCCAAACAAAACCCGTGAAAAAGGAAAGCGCAGTCGTGAGCAAACTCAGGAATCTCATTTTATTGTCCTCGGAGGGTATTGTAATGCAGCCGATAAGCCACGATGGGCGCCGCGGCATCCTACGTGCGTGTCCCTCGGTGTTCCTGGCGATTCCTCAGACGGCGAGATTTCGCGAGGCCCGCGAATTCAGCCCCCTGACTGCCGAGGGCGCTCCTAATACGGATCCAACAGCGGGGCGTCTTCCTTCAGCGCCACGCCGGTCAACTTTCGCGCGCGGGCTTCGCGCATCAGGAAATACAGCGTGTGGGCCGCGATCCGATAACTCATGCCCTCGGTCCGGATGTTGGAAATGCAGTTGCGCTCGGCGTCGGCGCGGCCCGGGTGCGGGTCCCACGTGAGGTAGACGCCCAAGCTGTCGGGGGAACTCAAGCCCGGCCGTTCTCCGATCAGGACGGCCACGAGTCGGGCTCCGAGCCGTTGGCCGATTTCGTCGCCGATGGCTACCCGCCCTCCGAACACCACCGTGAGCGGGGCCATGCGCCAATCCTCCGCGGCCAGGCGGGGCAGCAACTCCTGCAGCAGGGGCGCGGCGTGATGGTGAACCGCACGCGCCGACAGGCCGTCCACCACGGCGATGGCGCCATCGTAAGAACCTTTCTCGAGGCGTGCTCGCGATTCCGTGCTCAACGCTCGCCCGCGGTCCGGGCGGCGCAGGTAGGTTCCGCGATCGGCCGCCTCGCTGCGCAGCAGGATGTGCGGCAAGCCCAACGCCATCGGATCGAGTTCCTCGTAAACGGCATCGCGGGCGCGGGCGTGGTCCAACTGGAAGCGCAGAAGCTCCGCCGTCGGCAGGCTATGGCCGGTGCGGCCCAAGCCCACACGCGCCGGAGTGAACGATCTCAGGTCAAGAGCCATGTTTCGGGCAACAGGCGCGGGTGGCGCTCCAGCCACGCTTCGAATTCGGGGGCGGGCTTCAGGCCCAGCACCGAACGTACATACAAGGCATCGTGAAAACTGGTGCTCTGGTAGTGCAGCATCACGTCGTCGGCGCCGGGAACGCCCATGATGTAGTTGCAGCCGGCCACGCCCAGCAGCGTCAGCAGCGCGTCCATGTCGTCCTGGTCGGCCTCGGCGTGATTGGTGTAGCAGATGTCGCATCCCATGGGCAATCCCATCAGCTTGCCGCAAAAGTGGTCTTCCAGGCCGGCGCGCACAATCTGCTTTCCATCGTACAGGTACTCCGGCCCGATGAAACCAACCACGGTGTTCACCAGCAGGGGTTGGTAGCGGCGGGCCACTGCGTAGGCCCGCGCTTCGCAGGTCTGCTGGTCCACACCGTGATGCGCGTTCGCCGAAAGGGCGCTGCCTTGTCCGGTCTCGAAGTACATCACGTGCTCACCGCGCTTCAGCTCCTTAGCCGCCTGCCAGGCTTCATCGAGCAGCGCCAGGTTCACGCCGAAGGATCCGTTGGCCGCTTCGGTTCCGGCCACGGACTGAAATACCAGGTCCACCGGAGCGCCGCGTTCGAGGGCCCGCATCTGGGTGGTCACGTGGGCCAGCACGCAGATCTGTGTGGGGATCTCGTAGTGCTCGCGAATCCGGTCGAGCAGGCGCAACAGGGCTTCCACGCGGGCGGGGTTGTCGGCGACGGGGTTCACGCCGATGACCGCGTCGCCATTGCCGTAGGAGAGACCGTCCAGAATGCTGGCGGCGACCCCTTTCAGGTCGTCGGTAGGATGATTCGGCTGCAGCCGTGTGGAGAGGCGGCCCGGCAATCCGAGGGTGGAGCGAAAGCGCGTCACCACACGGCGCCGGGCGGCGACGCCGACCAGGTCCTGGAGGCGCATGAGCTTGGAAACGGCCGCCACCATTTCCGGGGTCAGGCCCGGCGCCAAAGACTTCAAGCGGTCGCCGCTGGCCTGTTCGGAGAGCAGCCAGTCGCGGAATTCGCCCACCGTCAGGTGCGCCACTGGCGCGAAGGCTCCGGCGTCGTGCGAATCGCAAATCAGACGAGTGACTTCGTCCGCCTCATACGGGATGACCGGCTCCCGCAAAAACTGGCGCAGGGGCGTATCGGCCAATTTCATTTGGGCGCGGACGCGCTCTTCGGCATTGGCTGCCGCGAGACCAGCCAATTCGTCGCCCGAGCGGGCCGGCGAGGCCTTGGCCAACAATTCCCGCAGGTTCATGGCGAAGCTTGCCGGCGGTGCGCGAAGGCCGCCTCTTCCTCGGGCGCCATTACCAGGCGCCGGCGGGCATAGGCCGCATAATACCCGATCCCCAGGAGGAACCACACGGCCGCGCCGATCACCCCTCTGTTGTAGTCGGGGTTGCGGAACAGCGTTACGAGCGTCACCAGCGCGATGACCCCAGCCAAGGCGGCGCCCGTGACTCCCAGTGGGCTTACATAGGGCCGAGGGATCCGGGGAAATCGCAGGCGAAGCAGAATAAAGGACGCCATCTGCAAAATGTAAGCCAGCACCGCGCCGAACACGGCCATATTGAGCAGCACGGCACCCACGGGGCTGCCTTGTGGGGCGAGGTGGATGGCCAGCGCCACGGCAAATCCCAAGGCCGAACCGGCCAGCAGCGCGCGCTGCGGCGTTTGCCGCGCGCCGTGAGTTACCGAAAGCGAGGTGGGGAAGTAACCGGCTCGCGAGAGGGAATAAATCTGTCGTCCATAGGCAAAGATGATGGTATGGAAACTGGCGATGAGCCCCGTGCAGGCCAGTAAGGCCAGGGCGCGCGCACGCAAGCCCTCTCCGAAGATGGCCTGGAATCCGAGGAACAGCGGCTCACTGGAAAGCGCGACCTTGGCTGCGCCAGGCGCGATGCCGGAACTGAGCACTACCGTCAGAAACGAGATGCCAATCAACGTGAGCAGCGCGTACAGGATGCCGCGGGGCATATCCTGGCGGGGATCGTGACTTTCTTCGGCCGCCAGCGGCAGTTGCTCGATGCCCAGATAGAGCCAGAGCGCGAACGGCAGCTCGGCAAACGCCGCTACGCCGCGGTGGGCGCCCCGTGGGAAATAAGGCGTCGCCCAGCGCGCCAGGTCGACGTGTGGGGCGGCCCCGGCCCAGAACACCACCAGCACCCCCAACGCGACGATCGTCACCACCAAGGACACATGGAACGACATTTCCACGCCCCAGGCGTTGAGTGCCACGAACAGCGCATAACAGGCGAGCCACCACAACGGTTCCCACACGGGAGCACTGCCAAAGATGGCGCTCAGATAGCCGCCGATTCCGACCACGATCACCGCGGGCGTGAGAATGTACTCCATGTTTTCCGCCAACCCCGTGATATAGCCACCCCAGGGGCCCATGGCGGTGCGGGCAAACGAGTACGCCCCGCCGGCATGCGGCAGAGCCGGGGACATCTCGGCGATGGAGAAACACAGGCCCAGGTACATGGCGGTCATCACCAGGAGAGCAAGGAGCAGGCCGCCGAAGCCGCCCGCCGCCATGCCGTAATTCCAGCCGAAGAAGTCGCCCGAGATGACGGCGCCGACGCCCATGGCCCACAAGTGCAGGACGCGGGCGTGCCGTCGAAGCCGCCGCCGGCTCAGGTAACCCGCGTCCGCGGAGGTGTAGGAAACCTTCAATGGGCGCTGCCGGTGGACTTCACCGGCGGCGCCGACAGATCCGACTTCAGGAACTTCAGAAGCTCCCTATGAAAGATTTCGGGCATTTGCAGATGCGGGACGTGCCCGCCGTCGGGGATGAGCACTAACTCGCCGCCGGGAATGGTCTCGGCGATGTGCCAGGCCAAAGCGGGAAAGTTCTCGCCATCCTTGTCGCCGCCGAGCACCAGGGTTCTCGCCTTGATCTTCGCCCAGTCGTAGACCACCGGATCGAGGTAGGGCATCTGCCGGTAAAGCGCGCGGACCATGGCCAGCCGCGGCCAGTCGGCGCTGAGAGTGGGCGCGTAGAGAATGCGCACATAGTTCTCGTACTCGGGCTTCCAGGCGCCGGGCGTGGGGAAGTAGCGGCGGATAGTCGCGTAGAAGCCTTGATAGAGCTGGTCCCGGTTCTGCGCCATGGTGGCTTTGTAGTCATCGTCGGCGGTGCGCCAGGGGGTCTCATAGCGCACGTCGGTCAAGCCGATTGGATTGTAAATCACGGCGCGCTCCACCATGTCCGGATAAGAGGCGGCGAAGCGCGCGGTCAACATACCCCCCATCGAGTGCCCTACGACCGCCACCCGGTTGATGCCGAGAGACTGCAGGAGCTTGCGGCTGTTGAGCGCCATGTCGTGAAAGTTATACGGGATGATGGGCTTCGAAGAGCGCCCAAAGCCGATCTGGTCGGGCACGATGACGCGGAAGCCTTCTTTGCGCAGCACCTCGATGGGCCCGCTGAAGTAAAACCCACCGAAGTTCATACCGTGGAACAGGACTACGGTGCGGCCGTTGGGTTGGCCGGCGGGCGGCACATCCATGTAAGCCATGCGTACGTCCTGGCCGTACAGCGTCAGCGGGAGAAACTGAACGGGGTAAGGGTAAGAGATCTCCTCGTAGGTGATGCTGCCGGGCTGGACGTCCGTCGGAGCCTTGGGCGGCGCGGTGGCGGGCGCCTGGGCAAAGATCAGAACAGCCGCAGACACGAGTAAGACGATCATCGAAAGAGTACGCCACATGGCAGAAGACCTCCGCTGCCTATCATATGTTCAGGCTGCGCGGGCGCGCAACAATGCTAAAATCAACAGGCTTGCACCATCCTAAAGCTACGGCTCGACAAACCCGCGATTTCCTCGCCGCCATGGGCTTCAACCGGTTGCTCGGATTCGAATTGGCGCGCGTGCATCCGGACGGACTCACGCTGCAGTGCCGGGTGCGGGAAGAATTGCTGAACAGCGCCGGGGTCCTGCACGGAGGCGTGGCGGCGAGTCTCGCCGATACGGTGGTGGGCTGCTCACTGTACCATCACTTCGGAGGCAAGCGGACGGCAACCACGGTCGAATTCAAGATCAACTACTTCCGCCCGGTTGTCGAAGGCCGTTTGCTGGCGCGGGCACGCTTCCTGCGAATGGGGTCCACGCTGTGCATCAGCCAGGTGGATCTGAAAGACGGGCAGCGGCGGGAGGTGGGCGTGGCGGTGGTCACCTACATGTTTCTCGACGTCCGGAAGATCCCAGTCGCTCCCTGACGGTCGCGGTTCGGTGCCGGACGCCGTGCGCGTTTTCATCATTTGCGGGAGCGATGGGAAGTTAGTTAGCGGAAGGTTCGCAGGTCCAGGTCGTCGAGATGCGCAATGGCATTGAACGCGTCGAGAGCGAACCGGTCGCGGTCGAAGATGAATTCGCTCACTGAGCCGTTGCGGATGCGCCAGTTGACGTCCAAAAAGCTACGCGAGGGGGCCTGAAGCGCAAAGTGCACGCTGAAGCCTATGGGACCGCCGGAGGTGAAGACCGCCACGCGGCGGCCGGACGGCCCCGCCATCAGACCGCGGATCGCACTCAAGACGCGAGTGCGGAATGTCGGCCAGGACTCCATGCCTTCGATCTCCCCTTTTTCTTCCAGCCAGCGGAGCATCGCGGCTTCGAGCAAACGATGGAATTTGCGGTGTTCTTCCGGTGCGCCTCGGGCCCGCTCGCATTGTTCCGCCAAAGCCGCCAATCGGCTGTCCCGGGGCACGTAACCAGCCAGTACGCCGGTTACGTCGTATTCATCCCATGCCGGATTCCGCACGGCGGCGGGCCAGGGTTCCCCAGCCTGGCGGAAACACCCGGCAACCACCTGCTCGGTTTGTGTGTGCCTTACGAGGGAGCCGGTGTAAACCTCGTCGAAGCGAATTGCATGCGCAAGCCAGTAGCGGGCCAGCCTCGCGGCCTGAGCTTCACCGAGCGGGGACAATACGCCCTCTTCCCGCTCGAACGATCGGGACTGGCCGTGCCTCACGAGCGTCAGCGTGCTCACGGCTGACACTCGGCGCCGGGCTGCGCCGCGCCGCTGAGAAAGATCACCGCCAGCAATTGGCCCAATTGAGCGGGGGACAAGGCGCCACTCGGACGGAACCAGACTTCCACGCGGTTCATGAGCCCCAGCAGGATCAGGCAGAGATACTTGATCGGCACGTCGCAGCGCAACGCCCCCGCGCTCTGGGCATCTTTCAAGACGGAACGTACGACCTCCTCGTAGGCATCGCGAAGCCGCAGGACTTGCGCCAGGCGAGCGGGGGAAAGTGCGTGCATCTCGGCCAGCGCCGCGGTATGCCGGTTTTGATCGCGGAGCATACTCTCGATGTGCGTGCGGACCAGCACGGCCGCTCTTTGAATGGGATCCTCCTCCTTCGCGAGAGCCCTTTCCACGTCGCTCCGGATCTGTTCCAGCGACGAATTACAAATGGCGTAGAGCAGGTCCTCTTTGCTCCCGATGTGGTAATAGAGCGAAGCCTTCTGAATGCCCAGGACGCCGGCGATCTGGCGCGTGCTGGTGGCGGCGTAGCCGTGGCAGGCAAAAAGCTCGGCAGCCGCGTCGAGCAGCCGCTCGGAGGTGGATGGCGGCAATGCGTTGTGCGACTTCTGGGTTCTCTGCACGGTTTTGCGGCGCTGTGTTCCGAAATCGGGCAGCGCGAGGGAAGCCCGCGGTGGCGAGGTGGCTGCCCCCTGGAGATAAACCATGACGAAGAGGTCGGCCAGCTGGTCCGCCGAGAGGGCTTGATTGCCGCGAAACCAGAGCACGGCCCAGTTGAGAATATTGAGCAAAGCGAGATTGAGATACTGCGCGGGGATATCTGTGCGGACCAACGCCGCCGCCTGCGCGTCTTCGAGGAGCGAACGGACCAGTTCCGCGTAGCGGTCGCGCAGAGCCACCACTTCCGCGCGATGGCGGCCGGAAAGCGCCCGCAACTCGGTCATCATGGTGACGTGGCGTCTCTGATATTTCAGCAGCGTGGCGAGATGAGCGCGGGCGAGGACGCGAATCCGATTCAGGGGATGAGCGACTCCGCTAAGGGCGGACTGCACCTCAGCCAAAAGCGGCTCCAGGGAAGAGACACAGAGTTGATAGAGGAGGTCCTCCTTGCTGGGGATGTGGTAGTAGAGGGAGGCCTGCTGGATGCCCACGGCAGCGGCAATTTCCCGGGTGCTGGTGGCCGCGTAGCCCTTCTCCCAGAAGAGGGCGGCTGCCACATCGAACAGCCGATCGAGAGTGGGCCGGTGCGGCTCCAGCTCGAAATTGAAGGCGGCGGCGCGAAGACGATCCATGAAAGTACGGGAGTCGAATTTTCTATTATCGCAAGCTCCCGTTGGGTTGACTAACTCCCCGTCGCGATGGAGCGCATCAACCCGTGCCCCTCCGCTAAGTGTGCGGCGCCGTAGCCGCTTACGAATTCATGCTGGCGCGCAGACGGCGCACGAGGCGGAACTCCGGGTGCGCGGCGACCGGGGGCGTCTCTTCGGCGAACGGCAAGCGCGCCATGCGGGCCATGGCGGCGGGCGATAATGCTTCGGCTTCCCGGCAAAACTTCATCTCCGGGCAATTCGTCTCGGAATCGACCAGGAGGCAATCGCCCGGCCGCACCTGTTCGGTCGCCAGCAGGTTGGAGATCGGCCGGACCAGCAAACGATCGATGGCGCGCCGGAGATGGCGCGCTCCGTAGCGGGCATCCGTGCCCTCCGCCAGCAATTGATCGACCGCCGCGGCGGTCAGGTGGAATACGAAGGGCGCAGCTTTGCTGGCCAGTATCCGTTCCTGCACTCGCCGCAACTCGATTTCGGCGATCTGCCGCAACTCCGCTTCGCCCAGGGCATTGAAGACCACCATCGCATCGAGCCGGTTGATGAATTCCGGCGTGAATTTTTTCCGCGCGGCTTCCACTCCCACGCGCGATAACTTGCCGGCAAGTTCCTGGGCCCCGTCTTCGGCTCTGGGGGTGGTTCCGAAACCCCAGCGCGGCCTCACCAGGCCCTGCATCTCGTTGGCGCCCAGATTACTCGTCATGAAGATCAGGCAACGCGAGAAATCCGTCTGGCGGTTGTCACCGAGCACCAGGCTGGCTTTATCCAAAATACCCAGAAGCAGGTTCCAAAAGGAGTCGCTGGCTTTCTCGATTTCATCGAAGAGCACCAGGCTGAGTTTGGTCGTCTCGGTATGCGAGCGGTTGAGCACTTCCTGGCTGAGTATAGGGTGAGTCTCGCGGTGACCTAGGTATCCGGGAGGGGCGCCGATCAGTTTGGCCACCTCGTGGCTGTGTTGATATTCCGCACAGTTGATCTTGACCACGGCATCGGCGCTTCCAAACAGGCTTTCCGCAGTCGCCTCGACGATGCGTGTTTTGCCCGATCCCGTGGGCCCGAGAAACAGAACGTTACCGATGGGACGCCCCGCCGAGCTCATTCCCGTCATGTACATCTGGTAAAGATCGACGATCTTGGCGATCGCTTCGTCCTGGCCCACGACCAACCGCCGCAGCCCCGTCTCCAGCATTTCGGCGTGCCGGCCCGGCTTGTGTGGGTCTAACCGGCAAGTGGAAGTCACCATCATCGAATCTCCTATACCCCAACTGTTGTGGGTCTAAGCAATCCACAGGCCAAATCAGATATGCACCTCCGAATAGTGGCCGGCAGCGGAAACGGGCCGGCGGACTCTGCCAATCCCCCGGCCCGGTTCGATTACGCCGGCTGCAATGCGCAAAATGCCCCAATGGGCGGGCGAATCGGTTCTATCGCTTCAGATCTGTTTGTCACTTTGGGAGTACAATGAAGGTGGAGAATTGGCCGCCATTGGCATAGGAGGTTTAGCCATGTTTGGCGAGTTTCGTCATCGAACCCACCATTATGGGGAATTGATCCACACGACGATTGAAAGCGCCTTTCTCACCGCAGGGGCGCTACTCATGTTCCTGGCTCTTCTCCTCGTCTACTTCGGGCTTCTGGCTATGAAGGGTTAGACCATGATGCGGACTCAAGAGCAGGCCTTGCGAATGTATTACGCCTCCATGAGCGAGGCGGAGCTGTTGGACGCGGCTAAGAACAAGATCTCGTTCATCCTTCCCGCCCAGAAGCTTCTCACCGAAGAGCTGGTGAAACGGCATCTTTCGACGGTTGCCACGGAACCGCCTCGCCACGCCGGATCGGAAGCCGAGTTGGGACTGTTGAAACTGGCAGGCAGGCTGAGGCACGCCTTCCATCATTAGGGTTGGTGGCACAAACTTTTCCGCCCGTCCGGCGTCAGCTTCGCATACGGATCAGAAGGTAGAGGCTGGCCAGCGAGAACACGGCATCCGGTGACCACGCCGCCATGGCTGGCGGCAGTTGGTTCACGTTGCCGATTTTCTCGAACAGAATATTGATCCCCCAGTACACAATGGCGATGGCGATGCTCACGCCCACGCCAGTCATGGCCCCCCGGTTGCCCACCAGGAAGGCAAACGGCACAGCCATCAGCGCCATGATCATGGCGAACAGCGGCGCTGAGAATTTCCGGTGGAACTGTACCTGGAGCCGGATCGTGTCGAAACCGCTTTGCTGGAGATCGCGAATGTAGCGGTCCAGTTGCAAAAAATTCATCTGCTTGTCCTGCAAGGCCTCTTTGAGGAAGTAATTAGGATCCTCGGTCAGCTCCGGAAAAGTCTGCCCTCCGAAACTGTGGGTGGAGAGCCGCTGCGGCCCTTGAAAATCGCTGTTCCAGCCATTCTCGAAGACCCATGTTTTCAACGAGGAATTCCAGTGCGCGCGGTCTGCATAAATCTCGCGCGTCAGGTGAAAGGTGTTCGGCTCCAGCTCAAACACGTAGACGCCGGCCATCATCTTCTCATTGGGCTCGAAATATTTGTAGTAGTAGATCCGGGAGTTGGCCCCCCAGATCCACTTGCGGTTGGGGTTCAAGTAGGTCTGCGTGGCGCGCCCCTTGATCTCATCGCGCAGCGCGTCCTGTTTTCGATTGGCGCCCGGGACGTAGTAGAAATCGAATGCAAACAGGGCGCCGGTGAACAGAACACTGGCGACAAACACCGGCAGGGCCAGGCGAAACAGACTCACACCGCAGGCTTTGAAGGCGGTGACCTCATTTTGTTTGGTCATCACGCCGAAGGCTCCGAGCACCGCCAGCAGCACGCTGATGGGCAGGCTGGTATAGATCAGGGTTGGCGAGAGGAAGAACAGGTAGGTGAACATCTTCAGCAGGGGAATGTGGTTGCGAATCATGTCGCCGATCAATTCGAAGAAGTTGTAAATCAGCGTCATGGATACCAGGCTGGCAAGCCACAGCAAGAAGTAGAACAGAAAGTTGGAAAGGATATAGGTATCGACGAGTTGGGGGAGCAGCGCCAGGCGGCGGCCGGGTTGAGGCGGGCGCTCCGGGATCCAACGCGTAAAGGCCGCTCGAATCGCCCCCAGCAAGTCGCGGTCGCCGGGGCTCTCCATGCGCACCAGGAAGATGACTCCGGCGATGCCGAAAACCACGTCGGGCAGCCAGATGGCTACCGGGACGGGGAGGGCCCGCTGCTTCGCCATCCCGATCAGGGAGATCGACGAGAGGTGATAGCAGAAGAACGCCAGGAAAACGCCGATGACATAGCCGGCAGCTTTGCCGCCCTTGCGCGTGGCGAGTCCCAGCGGGATCCCCACTAGTGCCAGCATGAGGCAGCCCACCGGCAAGGCGAAACGCCGATGCAGCTCGACCCGCGCTTCGATCCAGTCCCCTCCGGAGTAGCGCAGGAGTTCGCGCGTGTTCATCGCCTTAAACGGCTGGATCTTCACGGGCTCAGGCGGCGCCGCGTCGAGAGCCTGCTCGCCCCGCGGGAAAGTGATATCGTGCGCCAGCAGGTCTTTGCTCATTTCGTAGGTGGAGGCGTCGCGCAGCGAGAGCTGAATGCGGTTGTGCACCGGATCCGAAACGGCAACGGCCTCGCGGGCAACCGTGATTAAGGGGCCTTCGGCTTTCTCCCGCATGCCGCTGGAACGGTGTTCGGGCAAGGTCACGTCAGCCATGAAGACGTTGCGCCATAGGACGGGATCGCCCGGCCGTACGTCGCCTACGTAGAGGATGATATTAGGAAAATCCTCGGTGAACACACGAGGCTGGATTTCCGCCGAAAGCCGCGTGGCAATCAATTCGTTGATGATCCGGTCGCTTTCCCGGTACGAGATGGGCGTGAGGCGCAACGAGGCGTAGGCCGCCAGCCCCGCAGCCAGGGCGGCGAACAGCAGGACCGGGGGGATCACTTTGCGGCTCGAGACTCCCCCGGCGCGCATGGCGATGATTTCGCCGTCGCTCGCCATGCGGCCCAGCCCTATAAGAATGCCCACCAGCATTCCGAACGGAATGGTCAGCGGAAGCACCGGGGGAACCGCCAGAGCGAACAGAGTGACCACCGTCTTCGCATTGACATTACCGCGGACCAGCACGTCAAACAGCTTGTCGACGTTCTGCAGGAAAATGACGAAGGTAGCAAGGAAGGTGCCCAATGCCGCGCTCGAAAAAACTTCGCGGAGGATGTACCGGCCGAGAAGCCGCAGCACGGCAGACCCCTAGTGGACCAATTCAGGCGCCGGGACGACCGGAAGCCTGGGCTGTTCATCCTCGCCGGGATGCAGTTCCAGGTCGTCGATCAGAATGGAAGGCGCGATCACCGTGGCATTGGAAACGTAACCGGCGCCCCCCATGAGCGCAAAGGGCGCGTTGTTGTCCATAAATTCGAACGTGGTGAGGTCGTCCCCGGCCGCGATAATGTCTTTCAGAGAGCGTGCGTTGAACCCCCGGAACCGGAGGCCGCGCAACAGTTCCTCGCGGCCATCGGGATACAACCGGTAAATCAGGATCGGGATGCTCACGGGGTGCGAACCTCCCGATTGCGACCCCGACAGCAACCGCCGTGCCTCATCGACCGAGGCGGAGGAAGGGAAGTCCATCTTGCGTACCACGATGCCATAGGGCTTACCGCGGGCGGCGATCAATTCCAGCAGCTTTTTCCTCAGATCCGCGACGGGGGATGTTTCCGCCGATCGGACAAATAGGTTACTGACGCCCGGAGTGGCGGCCCCGAACGAGCCCGGCATGCGGGCGCGGCCGTTGGAGCCCTCGAAGCCGCGGACCGGCTGCCGGGTCAACAGATAGCCTTTCAAAACTCCCTTTTCGATCAGGTGCAAAGGTTTGGGGACGACGCCTTCGCGATCCACTTCGAAGCTGCCGAACAGGGGCCGCCCGCGCCACTCTTTTTGCGTGGGGTCGTCCGTGACATCGAACGATTCAGGCAGCACGCGCGCGCCGATCCGGCCATCCAACTCGCTGGTAGGGACTGATCCGCCACGTCCCGGTTCCATCACCGGACGCCGCACCATATTCAGGTTTCTGCCCAGAACCTCCGCAAAGACCTGGGGACCGGCGATCCCTTCAAACAACACCGGACCACTGTAATCCTCGCCTTTGGGAGCGTGAGCCAGGGCCACCACACTCTGAGCCAGCGTCTGGATGCCGCGCGTCAACTCGGCATCGCCCGCCAGGCCGGCTGCGTCCGCCGCCTGGAACACCGCCGCATCGCGCACACTCATCCCGTCGGGGGCCTGGCCCACCGCGCGCGCTCTCACATAGGCGGTGCGATCGGGCACGCGCACTTCCGAGCCTTCCGAATTTACCAGGTAGTAGCCGCCCTCCCCCACGTTGAACTCGACTGCGGACGCCTCCACCTCGGGGTAGCGGTCGAAAATGGCGGACAGCGTCCGAACGCGATTGGCCCAAGCCGTTTCATCCAGCACCAGCTTGGGAAAGTCGCGAATGACGTGCACCGGCTCCGCGTGGGCAAAATCATTGAGCTGCTCATTGACCGTCAGGTTGCGCAGCGCGGCGCGTTTCCGGGCGATGGCTTCGATCGCCGACTTGTAGGCAGTGTCGGTCGCGAGCCAGAGATAACGCCGCAAAACGGGATAGGCGTTGTCCAGGGGAAAACGCTCGAGGTCGTAGCGCGAACCGAACGTAAAATCGCTGCCCACGTAATTGGTGTTGTCGAACTTATAGTCGCCCACGCGAACGTTGACGTCGAGATTGCGGAACTTATCGCGCCGGCGGGATGTGAGACCGCCCAGCGTGGCCGAGACCGTGAAGCTTTCGCTCTCGTCCATCAGGTATTCGATGAAGTAGGGGGTTTCGAGGTTGGGGACGTTGAGTTTGAGCGAGCGATCGATCTCCTCGTGCATGGCCCGGATCAAGGGATCGGCTGCGGGCGCCTGGGCGCTAACCGCCAGCGCGACGCCCAAGACGGCGGCCGCCAACAACCAGGGTTTCACTTCGTGCTCCCGGGGACTTCGGTGTCAAACGGGATGGGCAGCAGCGGGGGACGATCCTGCGATTTCGCCTTCTTCTCGATTTCGATCTCCGAAACCAGGATCGCCGGCGATACCGCGGAGACCGGCACGCTGCCCGACTCGGCGCCACAGTAGCCGTTGAAAACTTCCGGCTTGTCGGAGGTGGCCAGGATTTTGGAGAAACTCGCCAACGGGGTGCCCACGATATCGGTGCCACGCACCAGTTCATCGGGCCGGCCATCGGCGTAGACGCGATAAACGACCACGGGAATCACTTTAAAAGCCTGTAGGCCGGCCCGCGCGGTGGTGGTGAAGCCTCCCGTAATGTCGCGGAAGAAGAGGCCGTAAGGCTTGTTTTGGCGCTTGATTTCGTCGAGCAGCATCTGGCGCAGTTGGGAATCCGATACGGCTTTGGACGAATGCACGATGAGATTGGACTGCCGCGAAACCACTTCCAGTCCCGGCTGGCGGCGGCCGTGGCCATTGGACTGATCGAAGCCGCGGATGGGGGAGCGCGACATCAGGAAGGTTTTCAGAACTCCCTTCTCAACCGCAACTACGGGACGGGCTTTGACGCCCTCATCGTCGTAGTCGTACCATCCGTTTAAATCGATGTTGCCGATTTTCTTTTGGGTCGGGTCAAACACCACCGACAGGAAATCGGGCAGAACCTGGGTTCCCACGCTCTTGGTGAAAGTCTGGCCTTCGCTTTCATCTTTCTGGCGGTGCCCTTCCACCCGATGGCCGAAGATTTCGTGGAAGAAGACGCCGGCGGCGCGGCCGGAGAATATCGCCGGTCCTACGAACGGCTCGGCTTCGGGGGCGCGCAGAAGAGCGGTGAGGTCCTTAGCCACGCGGTCCACAGCGCTGATCAGGACGTCGTCCTTCGGCAGGCCGGAGGCATCGACGGCCTCGAAGGTCTCACTGGTCGACAGGTCAGTGCCATCCACGGCTTTGGCCGCCGCGTTAATCACGACGCGCGCGTAACCGCGGCCGTGCTGGATGCGCGCGCCTTCTGTATTGACGAAATAGCGCGTGTCGGTCTCCCCGCTTACCGTGATGTGCGAAGTGAGAATTCCGGAGTAGTTCTGAAAGCGCGCGGAAAGGTTGCGGACGCGCTCGCTCCAGGCCGCTTCATCGAACTGCAGCCGGGGGGGCGCCTGCTGAAACGTAGCCGCTTCCTCGTGGGAGAAATCGTCGGAGTCGTCCTCCTCGGCCACCTTCACCTGAGTGTTGGTTTTAATTCGGATCAACCGTTCGGCGGCGCTGCGGTAAGCGCGATCGGTGTCCAGCCACAACCGGCGCTTAATGGCGTTGACGTTGTCCTCGTAGGAAATCAATGCGCCCGAAGTAAACTGCACGCGTTCCCCGCGCACCCGGTGGTAGTTGTCCAGCTTGGCATTGCCTACCCGCACCGACACATCGAGAATACGATTCTTGCCGTTACTGCTGCCCTCTACCGTTCCCAGGGTCCCCGTGATGCTGCGATATTCCTGCTCGGTGATCTCGTAGCTTAAGAAGTACGCGGGAGGTTCGGCCTTTTGCCGGAGGACGGTGTAGTTGCGGTTGAGTTCCTGCGAGAGAGCGTCGAGGAGCGGGGAGGGCTGCGCCGCTGCGGCGGATGCCGCAACCAGAATCAGCATCAGGCGAGTCGGAGCTTTTGGAGTCAAACGATTAGGATATCACTATTTAGAACCTCACCATGATCCGTGCGGCTACATAACGTCCATCACGGCCGAAGCCAGCAGGCCCTTTTCTTTCAGGCCCGAGATCGCCACGCCATAACGCCCGTGAATGCCGGTTTTCTCGAAGATGTGTTTCAGATGGATTTTAACGGTTCCGGTACGAATCCCGAGGGCGATTCCGATGTCCTTATTCTTGAGGCCGCGTTCGACCAGTTCCCGCACCTGCATCTCGCGGACCGTCAGTACGGAGCGATCGGCGCGCAGCAGGTTCCGGTTTTCACCGCCATCCTGTTCCATCCAAATGCCGCCGGAGGCCACCGTATGCAGGCAGTGAAGAAGCACCGGGAGGGGTGCGGTTTTCCGGACCACTCCCGCGGCGCCCGCCTGGAGAAAACGCAGCGTTTCGGCTTCCGACAACGAAACGCCCCAAACAATCGCCGACGTGGGGGAATCCGACTCGCGCAGGCGCTGCAGACACTCCATCACGGGATGGATACCGAAGGCTTTATCCACCAACAAAAGCGCCGGTGACAGTTCGCCGACTGCCGTTCGGGCGTCTTCGAGGGAGGTCTCGGCGGCTACAATCCGGAAGTCGGCGGAGGGTGCCAGCAGGTTGCGAAGCCCCGCGATGGCAATCGGTTCTGTCTCACAAACGGCAAGCGTGTGCACGTTTCCTCTTGATGTCCTTAGAAGGACTCTAGTGGCTTTATCGGCGTTCCGATCTCCTTTCTTTAGTCCCCATCAGGGTATAGAGATCTCAAGAGTTTCCCGTGGCCACGCGGCCATGGCTGGGGAGCGTTCGCCGGCTGCGGGTTGCTATGCTAATTGCATAGTGGGTATGGGCGCCGTGCCGTGACCGAGGCCGGAGAGTGAAATGGCGGATGAGAACGGCAGTTCGCGGTTAGATCGGGTCGAGCGCCTCCTGGAGGAAATGGCGGAGGCGGCCGCCAAACGCGATGCCGACCTGGCCGCGACCCGGCAGGCGGCTGCGGAGGCCCCCGCCGCTCACGATGCCGACCTGGCCGCCGGTCCGCTGCGAAGGCCAAGGCGGACCACGATGCGATCCGCAGGGACTTGCGCCGCGCGGTCCACCTGAGCGTGATCGAGGCCAGGAATCAGAGAAAACGGACGCGACTCATCGGTGAGAAAATTACCCGGCTCGCCGCGGCGCAACTGATTACCGAGGAGAAATTGCAGGGACTGATCAACGCCTGGCGCAGTGGCGGTAACGGGAGCCGCTAAAAAGGAGTGGCCCGGCCTTACCGCGCGACTTGCTCTTTTGGAGTGGCGAGGTAGCCGACAATCTGGTCTTTTTGGACCTGGTTGACTACCAGTTCGTAAGGCTGCTTGGCCTTGGCGGTGTAGAACTGCACCGGCTCGTTGATGTTTTTGTCCTTCTTCTCCGTCAGTTTATCGTCGGCCATCACCTCGACGGTGTACTTGTTCTTCTTGGGATCCGTCTTCTTGAGTAACAAGGTCACATCGCCGACGCGCTGGCGATCTTTGGTTCTGCCCAGCTTGAATTCGAAATAGTTGCGCTCGCCTAACCGTTTCAGCGCATTCAGTTCATTGCCGTTGGTCGCGATCAAGCCGCTGGCGACGCCCAGATCGCCCTGGACGGATTTCAGTTGGGAGATGGTCTTCTGTAATTCGGCTTGGGTGGAGGCCACCTGGGTTTTCACGCCGCCCACGTCGCTGGAGACATCGGTGATCTTGGCGGTCAGGTTTTGAGCGGCACTGTCGGCAGCCTGCTTGACACCACTAATCTCGTTGTTGATCTGCTGCTGTGCTTTGGCCTGCTCGGCTTCCAACTGCTTGGCGAGCTGCTCGGTATGGGCCAAGGCTTCGGCTTTCGCCTGGCTGGACAGCGAGCGCGCCTGGTTGCGCGCATTCTCCAGCTCTTCTTTGAGGGTGTCCAGATGGCGAGTCTGCGAGGCGGTGGTCACCGAAGAGGCATCCCGCAGGTTGGCCAGTTCCGTCGTCATGGACTCACGCGTCTTCGCCAGGTCCGTGCGCACATGATCTAACTGAACATACAAATAAACGTTGGCGGCCACCAGGGCGATTAGCGCTCCGGCGACGAGCGCGGTTTTCAGGCCCGAGCGATCGGGCTGGGGCTCCATGTAAGGTGATGTGGGGCTCACGTAGATACTCCTTCTACTCCTACAGTATAGATGGATCGGCGGCCTGTTCCGGTTTCCACTATTCTATCTCGAACGATTCCCCCGGGGCGGGGACGGTAACGTCCAACCCATACTCGGTATGGAGCAAATGGGCCAGTGCCGCAGACTGCTGGGGTTCCCCGTGCACCAGAAAGACCCGCCGAAGGGAGGGCGCCAGAGGCTCGATCCACCGCATCAGTTCGCCCTGATCGGCGTGACCGCTAAGTTCGTCGAGGCTCGATATCTCGGCCCGCACGCGCATGGGCTCTCCGAAAATCCGCACCTCCGGCCATTTTTCCACTAACTTCCGGCCGAGCGTATCCTGCGCCTGAAAGCCGGTGATGAGCACCGTGTTGCGGGGGTCCTCGATATTGTTTCGCAAGTGATGCAGGATGCGGCCCTGCTCGCACATCCCGGAAGCCGAAATCACCACGAAGGGTCCGTGGAGATCGTTGAGCTTCTTGGATTCCGCGGCCTCGCGAATGTATTGCAGCCGTTGGAAGCCGAAAGGATCTTCGCCGTGGACCAGATACTCCCGCGTCTGTTCGTCGAAGCATTCCGGGTGAGCCCGATGAACAGCCGTCACATTCACCGCCAGGGGACTGTCGACGAAGATCGGGATGCCGGGAATGCGTTTTTCGGTCGTGAGCTGGTGCAGCAGCAACACGAGTTGTTGCGTGCGTCCCACGGCAAACGCCGGCACGATGATGCGCCCGCCGCGTGCCGCGGTACGCGTTACCACGTTGGCCAGTTTATTGATCACGTGGGCCGCATCTTTATGGAACCGGCCTCCATAGGTGCTCTCCAGGATCAGGTACTCGCTAGGCTCCGGGCGGTCGGGGTCGCGGAGGATCGGCAGGTGGGGACGGCCGACGTCGCCGGAGAAGGTGAGCCGGACCGGCCGATCCCCCGCGGCATGCTCGAATACGATACAAGACGACCCGAGGATGTGCCCCGCGTCGTAGGCGTGATAGCTGATCTGCGGAGCGAGGTCGCAGCGGGTGTAATAATTTACAGGGCGGAACAGCGGCAGCGTGCGCTCGGCGTCTTCCATCGTGTAGAGCGGCTCGACCATACCATTGTCCAAGCCCGACGACTTTCGTTTTGCGAGCCGCTTGTTCAGAAACTCCGCGTCTTTTTCCTGGATATGGGCCGTGTCGCGCAACATCCAGTTGCAGAGATCGCTGGTAGCGGGTGTCGTGTAAATCGGACCGGCGAAGCCGCTCTTCACCAGCGTCGGCAGGTTCCCGCTGTGATCGATGTGCGCGTGGGAAAGAATGACGGCGTCGATCGAGGACCCCGGGAAGGGCAGATGACGGTTTTTGAAATCGCTCTCTTTTCTGCGTCCCTGATTGAGTCCGCAATCGAGCAGGACGCGTTTGCCGGCGGCTTCCACCAGGTGCATCGATCCGGTGACGGCGCCCGCCGCGCCCCAAAATGTAAGCTTCATGAAGTGACCGCGGAAACTACGTGCGTTTCTAAGGAGCATTGGTGGACGGCGGGGGGATCGAACCCCCGACCTCTGCATTGCGAACGCAGCGCTCTCCCAGCTGAGCTAGCCGCCCATGGCACCGACAAATTTACTATATCAGATAGGAGCTACCCGGTCGCGGCCGTTTATTCGCTGCGCTTCTTGCGCCGATTGGCCCAATACTTTTTCATACGCTCCGAGACCTCCTGGCGCTCCTTGGCGTCCATGGATTTTCGGCCGCGACGATTTCCGCCTTTAGCCAAATCGGCGGGAACACTTCCGCCCGCTAACTGCAGTTCCTCTAACGAGGCGATCACGCGCTCCAGTTTCTCTTTCTCGGCGTATAAATCTTGAATCGTTTTGTACAGGTCCATTGCCACTCAACATCAAGTCTCACCCGTCTTATCGGGCGCTTAACTGATGTTACATCGGGCCCGGTACTCGATTCTATAAAAAATTTCCTCAACGCTGGAGAAATGGCCAGTGAGGTACCACGCGAACGCCATATTTAGTAATGGCAATGTATAGCACTCCTGCTAGTAGGACTAATATGACCAGGGTGATAGTTAGTGTTTTGCGCCACGGGAACCGGCGGCCCTGGCGGCTCAGCACCAGAAGGTGACTGGCGAAAATACCGACGAAAAACAACATGCACATCGGAGTCGCGAATAACATCATGTTGAAGATGTCGGGAGTCGGCGTCACCACTGCGGCGATGATGAAGATGATCAGGATGGCATAGCGGGTATGCTTGAGTAAGAATGCCGGATTGACGATTCTAAGTAATGTAAGAAAGAATATCAGCACCGGCAGCTCAAATACTAATCCGACCCCCAGAATCACGTTGACAAACATGTCGCTGTATTCGGAGATGGAAACCATCGGCCGGACGTAATTACCCTGACCAATACTCAGAAGGAAGGTCAGACCATAGCGAAAAGCAACAAAGTAGGCGAAGAACCCGCCTGCGATAAACAACCCCGCGGTGCAAAGGATGAAGGGTACTGCCCAACGCCGCTCGCGGCGATACAGGCCGGGGGAAATGAACGCCCAGACCTGGTACAGAACCCACGGCGAGGCGATAAACACGGCGCACAGGATGGGCAACTTCACCCAGATCGTATTGAAAGCTTCCATCGGGGTGATTTGTACCAGTTCTGGTGGGTAGCCGAGGGTTTTCAGGGCGGCCACCGCCGGGCGTGAGACGATGGTCCACAAGGGGCTCGCGAAGGTCAGGCTGACGAAGAAAGCCACCGCGATTCCGACCAGGCATTTGATCAGGCGCGAGCGGAGCTCTTCCAAATGCTCGAGGAAGGACATGCGGAGCATGCCATCCTCGTCCTCGTCCCCGCCATCGCTGGGGGGAGGGGGCGGAGGCGGTGGCCTCCTGCCTCCGCCGGCCGAAGGAACCGGAAGGTTCTCCGCATCCGTGCCGAGAGCCCGCGAGTTACCGCCGGCGCTTTCCGGAGACACGCCGATGGCTGGGGGAGTCGCACCCCCCGTCTGATCTTCCGCTGAATCCATTCCTTAGGCTTTGTGTTCCGTCGCGTTGGGAACCGGAGCCGCACTGGCCGGAGTGGCGGCATGTTCGGGGATCTTTTCCCCGAGCTCGCCCGCTGCTCCGTTCACGGTCTCCGTTTTTACACCGTAGGCCACTGTGCCTTCCGGCGAAACGGACGATGTCGATTCAGCGCCCTGAGGTGCGGATGCGCTTGTGATTTGCGGATGAGAGGCGGCAAACTCGGACTCTCCGGGGGCATACGAGTGATCGTACGGCGTTCCCGAAGAGTAGTCATAATTGTAAGTATCGTATTGATACTCGCTAGCCGCCTGTTTGATAGGTGCTGTTTCCTGCTCCAGGTTCTTCATTTCCCGATCGAACGTTGACTTCAGTTCGCTCGAGGCGCGACGGAATTCGGTGATTGCCTTTCCCAGCGTTCGCCCCAACTCCGGCAGTTTCTTGGGACCGAAGAGGATCAACGCCAGGATGAAAATGCCGACCGTCTCCTGCCAACCCAGCGAGCCCATCGAATTCTCCTCCAGGGGATATCGCCTAATGATAGCACGCGCGTCGGCGATGCAAGATAGGGACATGTCCGCCACATCCGCCACCTGCCTGTTCTGCCAGATCGCATCCCGCAGCCGGACGGCAAGTATCGTTCTCGAAGACGAGCACGGACTGGCCTTTCTCGACGACCGCCCCCTGTTTCCGGGACATTGCCTGTTGATTCCCAAAGCCCATGTGGAGACGCTGACGGATCTGCCGCGGGCCGCCGTGGAACCTCTGTTCACCTTAGCGCAACTCCTCGCGCGGGCACTCGAAGAAGGATTGAACGCCGAGGGGACGTTTGTGGCGATCAACAACCGGGTCAGCCAGAGCGTGCCGCATCTGCATATTCACGTGGTGCCGCGGCGCCGGAAGGACGGGCTGAAGGGGTTCTTTTGGCCGCGTGGGAAATACCAGGACGCCGCCCACATGGAAAGCGTCCGGGAAACGCTGGAAAGGGCCGTATCCCGTCTGAAAGATTAGCGGAGGCTTCACCGCGGCATTCTGTTTACGGGAGGACCTCCCGCAGCACTTTGTCGCGCTGTTCCTCGCGGAAGCGCCGCAGCTTCTCGCGCAGCTCCGGGCGGCTATTGGCCAGAATGGCCGCGGCCAGCAGCGCGGCGTTGCGCGCCCCGGCGGCCCCAATGGCCAAAGTCCCCACCGGAATTCCGGCAGGCATCTGCACCGTGGAGAGAAGCGAATCCATGCCCTTAAGAGAAGCGCTCTCCATGGGCACGCCCAGGACTGGAACCAGCGTGTGAGCGGCGCACACTCCCGCCAGGTGGGCCGCGCCTCCCGCCGCGGCAATGATCACCTCGATACCCCGCCCTTCGGCCTGGCCGACATACTGCGCGGTTTCGACCGGCGTCCGGTGAGCCGACAGTACACGGCACTCGTGGGGAATTTCCAGCCTGGCGAGCAGTTCGCCGGCCTGGCGCATGACCTCCCAGTCCGATTTACTGCCCATGATTACGGCGACCAGAGCGCCCGCCGCCATCCCCTATTCTCCCTGGGCTAGCGAGTAGCCCTCGATCCCGTCAAAGCTGCGCAGCGAGGCGGTCATCACAATATCCACGCCGGCCTGGTTGACGCGATCCAGCAAGCCGATCATGTTGGCCCGGCCGGCGGTGCCGTCCGACAGGAACCGGCAGCGGAAACTGCCGGTGCAGAACGTTTCGGCCGCCGCCAGTCCCTCGGGCCATACTTTGACGCCGCGGTTATCGATCATCTGCAACACTAAGCCATCTCCGTTGTGCCGGTTCATGAGGGAGGCCAACTCGGTTACGTTGCGGGAAGGCCAGTGGATGATCAAATCGATTCCCTTGAGTTCCATGGCTACGGAGGCGGCAGCCGGCACTGCGCTTCTCGCCGCGGGCGGCTGCGGCGGATATTTGGCGTAGCTTACCGGCTTCAAGCGGTTGGGCTTCTGACCCAGACGCGCCACCACCGCTGCGGCGAATTCCTTGGTGCCCACTTTTTCCGTGCTCACGCCCTCTTCAAAGATGTCGTAGGTGTGAACCCCGTCCTCGATGGCGCGGAGCCATGCGTTGTGAACGCGCTCGGCGGCGTCCGGCTGGTTGATGTGGACGAGCATCAGGACCGCGCCCAGCAGCAGACCGGAAGGGTTAGCCAGATTCTGGCCCGCGCGCCGCGGCGCCGAGCCGTGGATGGCCTCAAACATCGAGCAGTTGTCCCCGATGTTCGCCGATCCGGCCAGGCCCACCGAGCCCGCAATCTGCGCCGCCACGTCGGAGAGCACGTCACCGTAGAGATTCGGCATCACGATCACGTCGAAGGCTTCGGGAGTGTCGGCCATTTTGGCGGCCCCGATGTCCACAATCCAATGCTCCTTCTGAATGTCGGGATACTGCCCGGCGATCTCGTCGTAAATCTTATGGAAGAGACCGTCGGTCATCTTGAGGATGTTGTCCTTGGTAAAGCAGGTGACTTTCTTGCGGTTGTGGCGGCGCGCATACTCGAACGCGTAGCGCACAATTTTTTCCGTGCCCGGCCGGGAAATGAGCTTGATCGCGGAAGTCATTTCCGGGCTTAACTGGTATTCCACTCCGGCGTACAGGTCCTCCTCGTTTTCGCGGACCACCACGATGTCCATGTTGGGATGTTTGGTGTCTACGAAGGGATGGTAGGAAACGCAGGGCCGGACATTCGCATATAGTCCCAGAGTCTTGCGGGTGGTGACGTTCAGGCTCTTGTACCCCCCGCCCTGCGGCGTGGTGATGGGGGCCTTCAGAAAAACCTTGGTTCGCAGAAGCGACTGCCAGGAGCTCGGTTCGATGCCGGATGTGTTGCCGCGCAGATAAACCTTTTCTCCAATTTCAATGGTCTCAATCTCGAGAGCGGCGCCGGCGGCCTCCAGGATCTGGAGCGTGGCATGCATGATTTCCGGGCCGATTCCGTCACCATCCGCGACTGTGATGGGTGTCTTGGTGGGCATAAAGTGGAATACCCAAGATAAACGGAATGCTCCGCATGGCGCAACCGGCGATCACAGGCGATGGCAGCGTGATCTTCGCCGCCGGCCTTATTTCGTGACCGCAATCTTCAGTTGATCGGTCGTAGTGACATTGTTCATCTGAATCTGAATCGGCTCGGCGTCACCGATCGGAGTGCTGGCGGCGAGCTTCAAATTGACCTGGTAGATGGACGGATATTGCGTCAGTCCCGAGAATAGAACCGTGGCCGGGATGGACCCCACCGTTACCACAGGCTTGGTGGTGGTATCGCTTTCCACAAAGTTCCCCTTCGCATCGGTGGCCGGAGCGCCGTCCGGAGGAGTCACGGTGACTGGTCCCAGCCCGGTGCACCACAGAACCACAATATCGTTCTGGATGCTGGCCGGCCGCGTTTTCAGATTCGTGCCAAAAATCCCCGCCGGGTAAGAGAAGGTGTTGTCGCTGTTGTTGTACACCAGCGGCCGGTTCACTCCGGTGCTGTCGGTCGCGATATAAAAAATGCCGGGACCGGTGCTGGCGACCGGCACGCTGACCGCGGGCGAAGAGCCCCCTGAAGTAGTGACCACCACTTGGGCCGTGCCCGGCTGCACTCCCCAGGGCACGATGGCATTGATCTGATCCAACGTCTGGCTGCCAATCTTGAGATTGGGCGCGATCCCCACCATGGGTGCCGCAACTCCGTTGAAAGTCACACTGACATTAGACAGCTTCGTAGATAACGGGATCGTATCGGCAGCCGCCGCCGCCGTGGCAAAGTTGGTTCCATAGAGGGCCACCAACGAGCCGGCCGCGACCGGCTGCCCCTTCGCATTCGGAGCGCTCGTCTGATTTTGGACCGTCAACCCGGAGTCGATCGCAGGTGGGGGACCGGCCACTCCAGCCGTGAGTGTGTAGGTCTTCGTATAAATGTGGTCGCCGTTTACGGTGAGGTCTCCGTTGGCGGCGTTGCCCGCCACGTAGACGACAATGTTGCCCACGCTCGCCGAGGGTGGAGTCCAATCGAAATCGAAGGACTGCGAACCCTTATGCCCCCGCGTCGTGTTGTAGCCGGTCAGGCTGTGTTCCACGTATTGAAGCGGCATATTTACCGGGCTTACCGGGCAGCTTTGGGCCTTGGAGGCGCTGAAATCTTCCTCCTGCTCTTGGGCCAGATTGGTCGTGGCGCACATCACCAGTGTATTGGCATCGCTCGAGGCGAAACCTCCCGCCTGGCTCTGGGTGTTATTGGAGGCCCGGGCAGTCAATTGAAATCCCCAAGCGATTTGCGTGGTCGCCGGATCGGCAATCGTAACTACCAGATGCTGGGTCACGCCCGGGGCATACGTCAAACCGTTCGGGAAAGCGACGGTGACGCTCCCTTGGCCGGAATTGGCCGTGCCGACGTGACAGCCGGACTGCGCGCAGGTGCCATTTTCTCCAGGCACATTCACATATCCTGCGTCCGGCCCATATTCATGCGCAGAAATGAACACCATCACACTACCGACAATGACCGCCGTTTTGGCGATGAATAATTTCCGTCTTCGCTCCATATCACCTTGAACCCTAGAGGTACACAATGAGACGCGGTTGATAGAAATTATACCGTTTTCGCGGGGTGTCCCGGGTTAACCGGCGTTGCCTTGGGGGCGCGTTTTGCCCCCGCCGTGCCCCGCCGTGCTGGGTAGACCGGTGGCGCCTGCGGCACCGCCGGTGATCTTTCGAACATGGGTAGAATGGAAGAGCGAATTCATGGTTGACATTCCGGTTGGAACCAAGGGCGAGTATAGAACACTGGTCACTGGTGACCTCGCCACCAGTTTCCTGGGGATCGAGGACGCCCGCGTTTTATCTACGCCCCAGATGATCGGACTGATGGAGAAAACCTGCCGCGACACCGTGCTGCCGCTTCTCCATCCCGGCGATGACACCGTCGGCACGCATGTCAATGTGGCGCATCTCGCGGCCGCGCCAATGGGAACCTGGGTCGTGTTCCGGGCGGAGATCATTGGCGTGAAAGATCGGCAAATCGAGTTTCGCGTGGAAGCAGCTACCGAAACCGGCAAGATTGGGGAAGGTACGCACCAACGGACCGTAATCAACGTCGCCCGCTTCGCCGCCAAGCAGGCGGCCAAAAGGAGATAGGAGTGGCGCCGGTCTCAGGAGCCGAGAATCGTCGAAGGCGGCGGATAGCCGCCGAGGAACTCCCGGTTGCCGCTACCCGGGGCGCCCGGGTTCACGTTGCCGGAGGGATCCATCGTCCGGTGATAGTACGCCAGAATCGCGCTTTCATCATAGTCAATGGCGCGGGCATACTGGCGAATATAGCTGGTGTTGTAAATGCCACCAGGTAACTTGCGGAAGTCCCCCCGTTCGATCGCTTCGAGCGAACGAACACTGATTTTGGTGGATTCGGCGATTTGCGCTAAGGAAATGCCGCGGTTTCTGCGGATGCTTTCGAGCCCGAGGACGCTGATATCTTCGTTCATTTGGCCTGCCTTCTCTACCAGGGCCATTCCGGGGGGTGGTACTAGCCACAGCAGGAAGCCGTACTAAAAGAAACACTATAGCATCTCATCGGCATTTGTTAAACTCTTTTTACATGGATATTTGCCGCCGAAAGTTCGGGGCCTGTATCCTGGCTGGGTTAGTCCCCCGTGCCTTGGCTCTACCCCCACGGCCCAAGTTGTTGGTACTAGTAGTTTTAGAGCAGGTCCGGAGGGATTATCTGGATGCCGTTTGGGGGCAGCTTGGGTCCGGGGGACTGCGGCGGCTGCTGGATAACGGAGCCTATTTCCCCGATTGCCGCCACCTCGCAGCCAGTTATACTTCCTCCAGTTTGGCCACTTTGGCGACCGGCGCTTGGCCCGCCCAGCACGGCATCGTGGCCGACACGTGGTTTGACCGGGCTGCCCGCAAGCCGGTGCGCGCGTCCAGCGAGGCTCTGCTGGCCACCACCTTGACCGCCCAGATTGCCGCCGCCCGCGATACCCGTGCCTATGTGATTTCGCTCGACTCCGTGGAAGCCGCTTTGTTCGCGGGAACTTCCGCGGCGAGCCTGTTCTGGATGGGGGAACAGGGGAATTTTGTCGCGCGCGGCGTGGCGCCTGACTGGCTGGGCGATTACAACCGGCTCAAACCCTTGGAAAACCTCCATAACGCCTCCTGGCTTGCCGTGGGCGCTCCTCCCGGCGCCCCACCCCTGCGAACTTTGAGCTTCGATCCCGTCCATCCCCAGGAGTTCTTGAACCTCTACAAAGCGTCTCCGTTCGCGCAGAGCGCCCAGTTCGAGTTCCTCGGCGAACTGCTGGGGCGTGAGCGCCTGGGACAGGGCAACACTTTCGACTTCGTTTGCCTGCTGGCCGGATCGGGGGCGCTGCTGGGATATGAGACCGGAGCGAGTTCGCCTTTGATGCTGCAAATGATGCTGCAACTCGATCGGCACCTGGAATATCTGTTCGGTCAGCTCGATCGCGCCCCGGGCGCCGGCTCCTACGACCTGGTAGTCGCGGGCGCCCACGGCGCGCCACCGGAGCCGCCCACCAACGCCCGGCCGCGCATGGCGGTGAATGGTGAGTTGCTGGCGCAGGCCATTCAGCAGAATCTGTCGGCCAGGGCCAGCGCGCGTGTAGAAAGGTATCTCTACCCCTTTTTGTATCTCGATACCAGCACTCTTCTCGTTCCCGAGCCGGCACGTCAAGGCGCTGGGCGCGCCGCACTGGAGCAGCCGGCGGTGGCCGCCTACTTTACGGCGGGAGGCGAGTGCTCCATTCACGATGAATTTCAGGAGCGCTTCCGCAACAGCTTCCACCCGCGGCGCGCGGGCGATGTGATGCTCGCCTACCAGCCGGAATACATCGAAGATTACGGCTTCGACCGCGGCATCTCTTACGGGTCGCTATACAACTACGATATCCAGACGCCGCTCTGTTTCTACGGCCCGCAGTTCCGCCCCGGCGTGTACGAATCTCCAGTGCAATCGGTGGACCTGGCTCCCACGCTCGCGCGCGCCGCCGGCGTAGGGCCGCCTTCCTCCAGCTCGGGCCGCGTACTGGGCGAAGCCTTTGCCGGCTCCGCCCCGGAGATCCCCAAAGAAGACAAGTCCAAATGAGTTCTTCCGATGCGGCGCTCGCGACTACCCTGTGCGGGGTCCGCCTCCGCAACCCCGTGATGGCGGCTTCGGGCACCTTCGCCTACGGCGTGGAGTTCGCAAACCTGGTGAACCTCAATGCGCTCGGCGGCATGGTCGTGAAGGGCCTTTCCCGCGATCCCATCGACGGCAACGCGCCGCCGCGCATTTACGAAACCGCGGCGGGAATGATCAACTCCATCGGGCTGCAGAATATCGGCGTCCAGGCATTCGTGCGCGAGAAGCTCCCGGCCTTGGCAGAGCTCCAAACCGCGGTCTTCGCCAATGTCTTCGGCTACCAGACGGAAGATTACGTCGAGGTGGTGCGTGTGCTCGAGGACCACCCGGGTCTGGCGGGCTACGAGCTGAACGTCTCCTGTCCCAATACGCGCCATGGCGGCATTTATTTTTCGAGCGATCCGGCGCTGTTGAGCGAAGTGGTAACCGCGGTGAAGCGCGTCGCCCGCCGTCCGCTCGTCGTGAAGCTTTCCCCCAACGTGGCCGCCATCGAACCGCTGGCCCGCGCCG
>Ga0075030_100000441_pt1 | contig 35831 bp, 38 predicted proteins | sample LitLauG_LLR_2012_FD_71393 | JGI IMG/M metagenome (GOLD analysis project Ga0075030, IMG submission 71393) | Freshwater sediment microbial communities from Pennsylvania, USA - Little Laurel Run_MetaG_LLR_2012 | ecosystem: Environmental > Aquatic > Freshwater > Creek > Sediment | place: USA...
GACCCGGCGCGGCGGCTGGGCAACGACCTGGCGGTTTCGCAGGTGGCGGAAGCCAACATCGAGAAGTTGCACGCGGCCAAAGTGGGAAAGATGGTTTCGATTTGCCCCCATTGCGTGCGGACGATCGGGCAGGATTGGCGGGAGTTCGGCGGGACCTTCGCCATCGAGCATCACAGCGAATTGCTGGCGCGGCTCCAGTCCCGTCTGCCGGCGCAGCCGGACCAGCGCGAAACGGTCGCGTATCACGACCCCTGCTACCTGGGCCGGTATCGCGGCGTTTACGAAGCGCCGCGCGAAGTGATCGGCCATTTCGCCGAAGTGCGGGACCCGCGCCGCTCCCGCGAGCGTTCGTTCTGCTGCGGCGCCGGAGGAGGCCAAATGTTCTTGGGCGAGGAAAAGGGCAAGCGCATCAACCGGGAACGCGCCGAAGAGTTGGCGGCCACGGGCGCGGCGGTGATTGGAACCGCGTGCCCGTTCTGCCAGACGATGTTCCGCGAGGCGTTCAGCGCCGCGCCCGAACCGCCCAAGCTGCTGGACATCGCACAAATCGCCGCCGCCTCGATTTCCGAGCCAGCGGTGAAATGACGGCCCCGGGCCCAATGGTATAATTTGGAATTGGCGCGGTCTGGTCCGCGTCCAATTCCCGTAAAACCTCCAGCGGGCGCGTAGCTCAATTGGCAGAGCAAGTGACTCTTAATCACTAGGTTGAAGGTTCGATTCCTTCCGCGCTCACCAGAAAAATCAATAGCTTAGAAGGTGTACCGAAACCGCCAACCTGCCGATTGTGCCCATTTTTGTGCCCTCGCGAAGTGCATGCCTCGCCTCGCAGAGCTTGCTAAATGATTCATCGAATCGGCCAGGGGGCAGTAATTCAAGTGCCCCAGACGCTGCAAGACGCCGCCTGAGGCGCTACGGCCTGCAAGCGTGCCCATTATTCGCCAATCGCACAATACTCTGAGAAGCTGGCATCGGATCTGCACCACTTTTTGCGATACGCTTCCGACGGCACCCTTGATCGCCGCGGCTCTTTTGACCCGAGGACCGCCACTCGATCAACTAAACGTGAGGATTACATATAGAACTTGTAGTTCGGCAAGGGATCGACGTCTTCAGGCATCTCTTTTAGGATGTTGCCGACTAGCCTCGAAAACCGCAACGTTATCGGCAAGAGCCCGCCAAGGCGTGCTGAGTTCCAATTCATTTTGGTCAGCACCAGCACCTCTCGCAGGATCTGCTCTCGTGGGGTGTCACTTCCGACGTGGTCCGATATTTGAAGCGGAGAAGGAACGTGCATGCTGTGGTACTGGCCAAGGTCGGCCAGAAAGCCAGTCGAGTAAAGAAAATCGAGGTCACCGACGCTGAAGCGGGTGCCTCGGAGTGGCGGATAGTTGCTGGCAGGCAGGAGTCGAATCACGCTTTGCGGCTGCAACGCTGTCAAATCGTACTGCTGAACCCGTCCTCGGATGGCACGTTCAAAACCTCGCTTCTCTGCCTCCCAGAAACGTGACGACTTGTGAACGACGATCCGCGCAGGCGGTCTTCCGATTTCGCGGTCATACCGTTCGAGCACCAAGTTGACAAGTTGCGCTGCTAAGTCTTCAGTCAGGTGTGGCGAAGCGGTGCCCTCCTTTTCAGCATCCCACTCGAAATCAGGCCCTCGGAGGACCAGGCCATCTCCGTTTTCGTCGAATGCCTGAACTAGTCCAGTATGCATCTTCTTGAGTTTGGTCCCGATATGCCGGTAAAAGCTGACGCCCATGTAGCAGGTACCAGGGGACAATCCGGTTGGGCCCCACGGGACACCGCCAGCCTTGAAATACAACCCCGTGAAGAAGTTCCAGCAGATCTTCGAGTAATGGTCCTCATCCTTCCAGTCGGCCGTCTGCTCACGTATGAGTTGCGTCGGGATCTGGTGCTTCATCGCAAGCCCCTTGAAGGCTCTTCTGAGGTCGCGGTGGACCGTGCCGAGTTTCTTATCTTTGTATTCAACCGCCCTACAGCAATTGTAGAGTTCCTGAGGAGGGCAGACGACGACGTATTGCGGCGGCAGATCTTTGCGTCGAAGCAGGTCAAGCTTGGAGTCCAGTAACCGCAAGGCATTTTCAAACCTCGCTCGTTTTTGGCGGGTCTGGATGATGTCTTGGAGTTCCGATTGTGTAATCAGGGCACTCCACTGCGGATCGAATACCAGATTTGAGAAGAATCCTCGATCCGCAGCGAATCCTGGGAATCGTACGTGCTTTTGATCGCCGTCAAACCCGAGGCTACAACGGTGCAACCACTTAAGCGACAGCTCCGTTCCAGTAGCGGAGCCAATGAATCCGACCCGAACGGTCGCAGGATGCCTATTGGGCTGGCTATATGACCGAGGCCCATGAGTGAGGATCCCGCCCTTTGGGTCGCCATGCGTGTGCCCGTCCCCAAAAACAAGCGGCGGTTCTCGCAGATAGTCGCAACGCAGAGCTGGCTGGTCAAGATCAATTCGAGGTCCGCCCAAGGGCCTATTCGGCATCCTCATAATCCTCCTCATCAAGATCTTCGCCGTAATCCTCGTCCAAAGATTGACGATCCGCTAGAGAAAACAAGTCATCATCAAAGTCGACATTCTTAAACTTTCGTTTGAACTCCTCTGGCAAGCCCGGCCATGCGATTGTCTGTTGCATCGTGGAACTTGACACGATGATTTGCTGGCCAGGGCCGAACGGGAAGATGATTCGAGGTAAATCATCAGACAGAAACGAGCGCCAAAACTGGACATCTTCTAGGAGGTCGATGTTGAAGCTTCTTGACATCTTGCTCGTGATCTTCGCGCCGATCTTCTTTGCCGGGAATGCAGTGAACCCATCCTTTGTGACCCAGAGCTCGGGTCGAACACTTAGGACCCAGGAGCAATGCGCAACGATGTGGAATTTCAAAGAGACGGCCAGGTGATACCAGTATGGTCGGGGTAAACCCGTCTTTTTTGAAAGTGGCGGCCAAGCAACGGACCTTTCCGAGGATTGTGCATTGATAGGGGTGTAGGGTACCTTTTTGGGAATCGCGGCACCAGTCTCATCCCTGTCCGGTAGGAAATAGTACCGATGATGCTCCTTGTCCAGCATTAAGCCCTTTCTGCCAGTCAATTTATTCAAGCTTCGATTGAGGAGTTCTTGGTAGTATCTCAAATGGACTTCATCCCTCCACCAGAGCAACGCATCCTCCTGTTTGACATCGGCGCTGTCGATGCTGGCAGCAAACGGGTTGTCCTGCCTAGACAAATTCGAGAAGCAATAAAGGCGACCCGCGCGAACTATGTATGGGAACATAAGGGACTTGTCACCCGGGGCGATGATGCGCTCCTGCACTCCGCGTTCGGATGCCGTCGTCGGTGCTGAGTATACGCTACCCGGCAGACGCTCTACCGCGAGTAATGTGCTGTGCAGTGGTTCTACCACCATCGGCGTAAGGTCCGGAGTCGGTTTGGAGACGATCCGGGCCGTACTCTGTTCGACCAAGCGCTCGTGGTCCGCCTTCATGCAACGAAGTTTTTCAGCCGGGTATATCGTAGGGCTTTCATCTATCAGACGATGATGCTTCTTGCAAAGCAATAGGAGATTATCAAGATCGTCTCGCCGTTCCTGTGGGAGCGGCTCGTCACCGCGTGGCCCTTCTGGACTTCGAGCAATGATGTGCGCGACATCTGAGACAGAGATTTCCGTCTCAATCCCGGAATGTCCAGCGACAATCGTCAGAAGTTCTCCGCAACCCGGAAACGCGCAACGATTGCCGGATTTTTGGCTTAGAATCCGCAGATCTCTATCGGAGATGCCCATACGATTCTCCCCCGGATCTCTCCTGTAGAACATTATCGCGTGACGATGTCGTCAGAGGGCGGGTATTCTCAGAGACGCACGACCATGGCTGGAGCGCACACCGGGAGATGGGATTTTCATCTGAACCATGACTGTCCATTTGCTTCTTTCTCCCTCGCGGGTCACCCGCACCACCCGGAGTAATCGATTCGCCGCGGGCCGCGATTTGGTGGCGTTGCTATGGATTACTGGAGGGAGACGTTCCCGCCGATTCGCGAGCTTCCCGGTTCAGCACTCGCGTATTTCGTTCAACCGGCAGCGTGGCCAGTGCGTTGACCGCTTCCCTCTTCGCGGTGATTCGAATGTGGGAGTACCGTTCCAGCATTGCTTGCCCTGCTCGTGTGCCCCAACAGTGCAAGCATGGTGCTCTCAGGAATGCCCGCCTCGGCCATTTTCGTGACCGCTGTGTGCCACAAGTCGCGGAGGCGGCACTCTCTACCCCTGCCTTTTCGCGCTGCCCCAGACGGTCGTTTAGCCGTCGTTGTGGGCCTGGTCGAGTCCGTTGGGGGCGGGCCTGCCGAACGGGAAGACGTAGTGCCCCGATTCCGCCACACCGAATTTCAACGTGAACCACTCGGCATGTGCGGAGAGGACGGCGAACAGTTCATTATTCATCGGGATTTGCCACCCCGTGTCCGATGGGGCCGTACGCACATCCGGCAGTCATTACCCTTGGTGCAAATTTAGACACAACCCAAGTGCTGAATTCGCGTTATGCAGGTGGACGGGCCTACTCTGCCACTGAGTCGGGTTCGGTGAAGAGTGAGAGCCTCTCCTTTTTGGCGGAGGGCCCCTGATCGGGCCAGTAGTGCTCCACAATAGACTTCGACCAATCACCCATCGAATCGTAGAATTCCGAAATGCGGTTGATCTCGACTAGCTTCCCGCTCATCGAACTTCCCCTGGTCTCGCGAAACTCCTTCTGATTCAGGGCCAATGCCACATCCTCGCTCTTCAGAGCAACCTCGTATAGCACCCCGATGTGACGTGAAGCGCGGGCGTCCTCGTCTGTACGAATCAAACCGACAGGCGTTCGGTTCAGTTCGAACGCTTCCTTGATAAAGACCTCTTCCGAGAGCTCACGTTCGAGCGTGTTGATCAAGAGGTCCGGTCCATCGTCTGCTTGACAGACGTGCCCACCTGCCCAAACGGCATATGTGTCGTGAAGCGGATGGCCCGGCTTCTTGCGCTTCAAGAACAAGACTTTTTGGTCGTACCGCAGCATTGCGCAAGGAATCGGCTGCAAGTAATTTGGGTTTAACTCCGCCGAAGACCTCGGGACAAATTGCTTAGCAGAATTAACGATGTTCACAAAATTGGCGACCACCGCCGGGTCGGACATGAATCCAGCCTTAGGAAGACCGGTAACCTGAGAAGTTGGCACCACGCAGATGGATTCATCGAGGAACCCATTCAGGGCGGTGAGCGCTTCGTCAGTGATTCGGGCAACACCTTCACGAGTCTTTACGCCCGTCGTGTCAACCGATACGATTCTCTTGAACTTTGAACCGTTCTTTTCCATTGTTCTTTTGATCGACTCTTGGAACTGCCCAAGCGTTCCTTCTTCCATTATCGTTCCGCGTTTCGTCGTCAGTTGGTCTGCGTACTCACGTTGGATTGACACGGCAGGGTCGCACGTGAGGACGAAAATGATATCGACCAAGCCCGTCCATCGCTTCATCGTGAAGAACTGATCGACTTGGCGGGCTTCCTCCCGCGTGATCTTGCCCGTCATTTCGAGCCATTCATTCCATACGAGGGCATCAAAGACACCCCGGTCAAGAATGAACACATCGATGTCCTTGTACAGCGCCTCCAACATGCCTTGCAGGCTGGCACAGGAGACCCATACATTGAAATTCAGGTGGCCCTTCGACTTGATCGGGGCGATGGACGCTCGCTCGGTGTAAACCTCGGCCTTGAGGCCATTCCTCTTCAGGAACAATTCCAGGACGCTTATGCATCGGGTCTTTCCGGCCTTCGGTGAGCCGCTAAACTCGATGATCAGGGGCCGCTTCGCTGGGCGAGTTTCCAGAAATGCCTTCACCCTTGCGGCACGTTCCTCCAGGCCTTTGATGGTTTCTATCGCAACGGAATCTGGGGCGTTCGTTCCCATGCGCGTAATACCAGAGTCTAGCAAACGGGAACGTGGGATGCCCCTGCGGTCTTTGACCCAAAATCAGAGGAACCCCTCTCAGGAGTGGAGTCCACTACTGCCCGAAGCGCGGGCGCCGCCGTGGTGCTGAGCGCCTTCACCGCTTCCCGCTTAGCGTTCATCCGAATATGGGAGTACCGCTCCAACATAGCCCTGCTCATGTGGCCCATGAGGGCAAGCATGGTGCTCTCAGGAATGCCCGCCTCGGCCATTTTGGTGGTCGCTGTGTGCCTCAAGTCGTGGAGGCGGCACTCTACCCCTGCCTTCTCGCGGATGCTGCCCCAGACCGTCTTTAATGTTGTCGTAGGTTTGGTGGGATCGGCGGGCGCGGGCCTCCCGAATGGGAATAGGTAATGCGCCGGTTCAGTCGCGCCGAATTTCTTTGTGAACCATTGCGCATGAGCGGAAAGGACAGCAAACAGTTCATCATTCATCGGAATCTGCCGGCCGGTTCCAGATGAGGTCTTCGCGCGGCCCACCGTGATTACCCGCCGCTGGAAATCGACTTGTCCCCACGTCAGGCCCGTGATTTCGCCGGACCGCATTCCGGTCAGGAGCGCAACTCGGATGATTGCCGCCGCAACCCTCCATCGTTGCTTGCTCGCCGCGGCTCCCAGGAGCTTCTTTTCGTCTTCGGCGGAGAGAGCCCGGCCCACATCGTTGCGCTCTTCCAGCTTGCGCACCTTCGGCCAAAGGACGGACCATTTCTTTCCAATGGCGCGCGACAGCTCGCCCATTTCCATGTTGATAGTTCGCCCGCTGGCCTGCTCTTTCAGACGGGCGGCGATGTACCCCTTAATAGCCGTCTCGTTCAGATCGGGAAGCAGCATGGAGCCGAGAAGCCTCGTTACGTGGGCGAGCCGACCCTGGCTGAAGAGAATGGACTGCTGTCTGTGATTGATGCCGTATCCCTTCTGGTACTGCTTCACGGCATCCTTGACGGACCGTATCCGGTCTTCCCGCCGCTCCAGGGGGATTCCGGCCAGGGTCTTCTCAAGCTCTAGCCGGCGATTCCGTTCCGCTTCCTGGGCAACCGTCTTGCGGCTTGTCTTTGCGGATTCCCGGATGATCTTTCCGGCGAAAATGAATTTGTACCACCACGTTCCGCCACGCCTGTAAAGGGCCATCGGATTACCTCTTTCCCGTCAGAATACGATTCACAACCAACCCGTGCCAGCGTTCGCCCGCGCGCGGCTTGATGCCTTCCGCGTTCAGTCGTGCAGCGATGCGGTCAAACGCCATTCCGGTGTTACGAAGATCCTTCATGCGCTCGATTGGCCCCGACTCCCCATCATAGAAGCCGTATGGTTTGCGGCCCTCACAGCGGCCATCTATTGCCCGTTTCCGCAGCCGTGCGCCGCGCAGCTTCAGAACGATCTGGGACTTCTCATACTGTGCCACCGCACCCATCATTTGCCGAACCAGAATGCGAGTCGGATCATTCGCCATCAGGTCCGGCTCAGCGACGCTCACCAGCTCGAAGCCATGCTTGCGAAGGTCCGCAATGATAGTTTCCTGCACCATCAGGTCGCGCGCCAGCCGGTCCAATTTCTCGATCATGACCACTCGCACACCATTGGAGTGTAGCGCCGTCATAAGATCCGACCACGCTGGGCGGTCTGCTGACTCCTTGGTACCGCTCACCCCCGCTTCGCGGTAGACATTCACGATCTTGATATCATGTGTCGCGGCATAATCCCGGATTGCTTTCAACTGGCGGGTGAACCCGTCGCCTTCCACTTGGCCTTTGCCGCTGACTCTCAGATATGCGTGAGCCTTTTTCATAAATCAATTATCAGACATTTAAGTCCGATTGTCAATACCAATTCTGAAGAAAAAGTATTACCAGTGATTCTAAACGATTTGCTCATTAAGGCAGGCTACTAACAGCCGCACGCCTGCCGCCTCCGATCAGCGAGCGCCTATAGTTTCAGTTAACCTGTCATCCCGTGCTGTCGGAATGACAGGTTACCAGGTTAACCGGGTAAACAAACCCGGACTGTTGACACTTCAGGCTGGCAGCCTAGACGCGATACGGCCACCCGGCAGGGAGGTCGCTAGACTGATCGAGCCTGAGTTGCCGCCAGATCCCCGCGAACTGATTCCGACAGTCCCGCTCAACCTTCAGCAAGGGGTTGACGTGAATGGCTCCCGTGCCTTGCGTAGTCTTGGTAAGACCCTGAGCAACAATCGCTTGCCGGGCCTCTTCCGCGCGGTCCAAAGCTTCTAACGCGACCTGTAGCAGGTTGCGTCTTCCAACGGATGTACACCGTGTCGGCCCCAAGGATATCCAAAGGGCCTTCGACCGCTCGCTTAGGTGGTTGGGTGCCTCCGGAAATGCTTCGACCGGATGTGTAGTCTTCTGTTTTGCCATAATTTTTAATTACCAAGTCCTTTTTTTATGAAACGTGGTGGGACACGCGCCGATGGACCCTGTGGTCGACAAGCGAGGGTGCTGAAGTTTTCAACACCCCCCCATGCCAAAACCCACGACGCCTGGCGCGTCCTTCCTACGATCCGTCAATGTCGATTACGCCGGTCATCCCTTCAAACTGCTCTGGAGTGAGGCGGCAGTTGTTGCGGTCGAGCCACTCGTCATAGCCGTCGGGGTTCGCTGCCTGTTCCCTCTCCCGCTTACGGTTGAAGTAGTCCGCCACTGTCGTCTTGAACCACGCCCAGTGGCGCGGACCGTTGCGCGTGCCGGGTTTAAGCCCGCGATCATAGTACAGGTACGTGAGGCAGTCGATTACCTCACGCTCCGTTGCGCCGCCGGCTGCGTCCATCACATCCACCACGGTCCTGTCACTGGGGTAGATGTCCTCTTGGCCCTCTTCCCTGAAGTACTCGCAAAGCACTTTTCTGAGATTGGAGTATCGTTTGATCTCGGATGGAACAGGGCCACTCGATGGCGAATCGTGGTTTGTGCGATTCGTCGTCGAGCAGTCTATGTCTTGAGGTTTCTTAACATGACTCTCCTTCAAGTGACTCTCTTTGTCTGACAATGCTGTCATACCGTCCATGACGGGTCCGTCCGCCAGGGATTGATCGTTCCGACCATCGTCCTGGAAAACTTCGTGCCAAACGAACTCAAACCGATTGCTTGTTTGGGCTCCGTCGCGGTACCGACTAGCGCGCCGAATCAGACGGTTCGCCTCCAGTTCTCTAATGTATCGCCGGCAGTGCCGAGAGCAGATCCCAAGTTCCCTGGCCAGGGCCTTCATTGAGGGATAGCATTCTGAATCCTCACCCCCGTAACGCGCCAATCGCCCATAGCAGAGCTTGGAGCCTGGGCTGATGTTCGGCCAACGGCAAAGCGCCTCTGGCACAAAAACGCCCCTAAACATTCTGTAGGGGTTGAAGGGTTGTCCTACAACGAGGTCCCCTCCTCGATGCTGGCAGGGCAAGGCAAGGCCTTCTGTCACAGTTCGCCCCCAGTGGGCATACTATCCAGCCACGCGGTCACGTCTACCGGCCGGTAACGGACGGCCGCACCGATCTTCAGATACTGCGGCCCTTGCCGAAGAAGCCGCCATCGCCTCACGGAAGCCAACGACATCCCTGTGATGCGGGCCACGTCGTGTTCATTGAGAAGATTTTCCAGAGTATTAGAAGTTTCCACTTCTTTCGACCATAAATGACAAAGGGGGCGGTTGTTTGGCACCGGAACCGAGTTCGCACACTAGGAGACTCGGATACTGACTGAAAGCGGTACACTCGCCGCGCCAACCCCCTCAGGCTGACACTACGACTCAAGTTAGCGGGACACACACCCGCGCAATTCGGACTATTTATTGAGCTTCAGATAGACGCTAGACGGCTATTCGATATTCTTGGTGGGCAGCTCACTCAACGCAGCAGAAAGAGCATTCGCTGGCTAACCCCTCTCCTTGTGAATTTCAAACGGCAATGCCCATTGCGGGCTTAGGGTCTATCCATCGGCGCGGTGACTTTTGCGCGCGCGGCGCGATGGGTCAGAGGGCACCAGCCCTCATTGTTTAAGATTATCACATCTGAATATCAAGTGTCAATGAGAGAAAATCCTCCGGCCGATATCGCACTGTCGCACCGAGCTTGAGATACCGGGGTCCGCGTCCAAACAATCGCACCTGCTCGGATTCCATTCGGTGTATCTTTTCGCCCTACGCAATTCCACCCAACCGTCGCTTCGCGTTAGCTATTCGGATAGAAAGGTATGATAATGGCCTTATGAGGACCGCAGTATTGGCATTGCTGGTCGCTGCCGCTTCTACTTGCCTTGCACAGAAGACCGAAATTGACGGCTGGTCTAGCGCTCGTTGGGGCATGACGGAACGCGAGGTCATGGCTGCGTTTCCTAGAGAAGCCATTCAGCCAAGAGGCAACCCTTCGGATCGGCATTTCGGGAATCAAACCGCGACCATCAGAATCGAGTCGGCTGACTTTGGCGGCATTCGCCTTCAGGCGAACTTCTTTTTCGACGACAACGGAGGCCTTGTGAAGGTGCTGCTCCGGCGGCCGGAATCAACTCCTCCTGCTAGAGCAAGCGAATGGTTCAGGACGCTCGCCGCTTCAATGGACTCGGAATACGGCGAACCGACAATCCGAGGTAGCGACGCTAGAGGCGATCACCTTCTGTCAGCATGGATTTTCCCTCGGACCGTTATCCAATTATCGTTTCTGGATGCTGCTATCCTAAACATGTCCCTCCTGGCAGTGACATTTGAAAAACGGACGAGCCAAGCCCCGGAAACCCTCATGCAGGCCCTACTTCCACTTCACGGGAAGCATTTTCCCAAGTTCAGTTTCTCGATGACAAAACCGACCGCAAGTAAGGATCTTTCAGTCCATGATGACAAGGTCGCGGTTGTCTTCACGATCCAAAGAGATAGAATCGGCTTCGAATTGCGAAACAAGACCGAGGCGGTCATCAAAATTGACTGGGATCAAGTGTCGTTCGTTGATGTGGATGGCACTGCATCGAAGGTCGTACATTCCGGCGTTCGATTGATCGAGCGCGATAGACCGCAAGTGCCGTCTTTGGTCCCACCGGGCGCTAAGATCACTGAAGCGATAACGCCATCCGGCCGGATCAGATATGAAAAGGGCTGGCAGTTAATGCCGTTGCTGCCAGAGAGGGGAATACCGGCCAACGCAATTTGCGGGCGGGATTTCCAGGTCTTTATGCCTCTGACGGTCGAGTCGAAATCTGAAGACAGAGTGTTTGCGTTCAGTGTCACCTGCGAGTAATGACTCGGCCACGCGGGGGGATCGCGTAAGGATGTTCTTTTTCGCTGTGCCCATTTTTGTGCCCACACTATTTAGAAACCCCTAACACGCAAGCGCGATGCCAAACAACCCTGGGGCCTGTAACCAATTGACAAATATCCATATTGCACATCTCTTAGCAATGCTTCATAACGCTCATGGACCGACTCTTAATCACTAGGTTGAAGGTTCGATTCCTTCCGCGCTCACCATTAAAGTCAATCACTTGCGGCGGTTTTGCCCTGTGCCTGGAGGGCTTTGGTGTGCCAATAGTGTGCCAAATTTGCCGGTTCGGGCTATTTCTTCCGCCGTCGACCCATCAGCAACTTTCCCACCTTCGCGGCGGCGGAGTCCTGCATATGGGGCAGCAGGTGAGAATACACATCCAAGGTGAACGCGGCACTCGCATGCCCGAGCATCTCAGAGACGACTTTCGGTTGAACTCCGGCAGCGAGCGCGAGGGTCGCGGCCGTGTGCCGAAGGTCATAAAGTCGGAAGTCGGTGGGCAGCTTCGCTGCGCTCAACACGCGGACGAAGTCCTGTTGTGCCACATTGCGCTCATCAAGGGGGCCGCCCCTTCGGGTCGTGAAGATGAGCCCGTTGTCAGTCCAGCGGCCATTCGCCTCCGCTCGCGCCGCTTCCTGGGCGACCTTGTGCTTCTTGAGAGCCCCGAGAACGTGGGTTTGGAGCTTGATAGTCCGGCGGCTACGGGGGCGCTTCGTCTCGGCAAACTGCCAACCTCCGCCCTGTAGCCATTCGAGTGAGCGCGTCACAACAATCGTGCCCGCCTCCATATTGAGGTCTGTCCACTTCAGCGCCAGGTATTCACTCGGCCGCGGCCCGGCCGTCACCGCCAACGCGAACAACGCGCCGATGCGGTCCTTGTCTGCGGCCCGCAGAAGCGCCCGCGTCTGCACGGTCGACAGAACCTTGATCTCCTTTCTCGATTGCCTAGGCAGTTCAACCGAGTCCGCCGGATTGTATGCGAGCAGTCGCCACTTGACTGCCTGCTGGAGCGCCGAGCGCAGCACGGCGTGGGTGTATCGGACCGTTCGCGCGGACAGCCCCCGTCAGGTACTGCTGCGCGTCCCTCTTTGTGCCGCGTACGCTCTTGTTGTGGTATTTCCGCCGGCCGGATGACGGATCGCGACCGAGAAAGATGCGGACGAGCCAGAGGCGCGCTCCACGTTGAACGATCTGTCCTGCCGGCCGTGCCATGATTCTCGCCCGATTATAGGGGGCTTCCATGGCGAGACCAAAAGTCGGGCGTCCGAGTTTCGCTGAAGTCGGGTGACTGCGGCTGAAGTAAGGCGCGTTTTGACCGCATGAGGGGACTTTTGACGGAAACCTTCGAATCGGAGTACAACACTGCCATGGGCGTCGTTCCAATGAGCTCTCCCACAATCCCGTGCCGAGCCCCACAGTTGCGCCTTCTTACGATGAAGGAGGTGGCGCTGCGGCTTGGCATCTCTCTGCAACGCACGTACGAAATGGGACGTTTGGGCCTGCTACCCGTCGTGAGACTCGGCCGGCAGCTCCGCGTCGAAGAGGGGCGGCTCACCAGTTGGGTCGAAAGCGGTGGCCGTGGGCTGCCCGGTGGCTGGAAACGGAATTCCGATTGAGGAGCCTGTATGCGAATCGAATCGAGACAGATGATTGCCGGATTCCCTGCGGTTCAGATCCGGCGCTTGATGCGCGAGACAGTTGGAAGGTCGATCTCGCCGCGATGGATCAGGGAGGTCCTTCAATGCTCGGAGCCCACTGCCAACAGAGTGCTAGTGGATCTGCGGCACGAAGGCCCGGTCGTTTCGATCGACGATCACTTTGAGCCGTCATTGAAGGGCAGCGCCTTGGCGCAGGCGACCGCCGCCAAGCCCTTGGTACGCGGCACCGCTGAGCGGCTGGTTTCGGGGGTGGTGGAGCGGGCCAGGTTGATCAACGCCGACGACGATTGGGCGTATCGCGTGGCGATGCTGGTCGTGTTCGGCAGTTTCGTTGCCGGGACGGAAAGGCCGAACGACGTGGACGTTGCCTGCAGACTCAAGCCCCGCTGGCAGGGCCCGTCGCAGGAAGAAGCGGAGCAGTTGAGTAGAGCGGCTCGTGACCGCCGGTTCCGCAACACGTGGGAGTGCGTGGCGTGGCCGAAGCTCGAGGTCCTCCGTTTCCTGAAGTCTCGATCACGAGGCCTCTCGGTTCAGGAACTGGACGACTGGATTCTGAAGCAGGAGAAGCACTCGATCGTCTACCGCGACGGCCAGCGAGAGTGAGGCCAGTGGTAGAATGCCAGCTTCTGGCACTGGCCGGAATTCAGTCTAAGTAGGCTTTCACGCCGCAATACCCAACACCCTGAAGTACTGACTCCTCCAATGATCGGCGGACGCGAATCAGGTCGCGCCATTCTTGCCAAAAAGTTCGTATCGCGAAGGCGTATCGCAAACCAACCTGGTCCGAAGGCTCGGTGTTAGCAAGCTGGTGAATAGCCCTAATGAATAAACGCCTACTTGACGGTAGCGATTTCCAGGCTTCAGGAATCCCCGCACCATCGAAAGATGCGCTTGCCTTCTCCGATATCCTTGCGACGAAACAGGCACGGGCTAATTGTGTCCGGCCGGAAACACCTCCACGGCAACTGAGACTTCGATCAGGAGCACCGGTCCAGACCTCGGGGTAAATCGTGGTTTCCGGTAACGACCTGTGTGCCCCGGCTCCGAATGCCGCCCTGCGCCGCCCCAGCAGCACCGCCAGGTGTAAACTGAACCCCGATCAGCCCTCATCTTTCTTTCTAAACCTGCACGAGTCAGTGGAATAACGTCGCGCGGCGTGCCATTGGTGTGCCGTACCTCAGTGGAGGTGTCTCTATGGCACTGAAAGCAGGTTAGATCGTCGGGCGCGGGCCGCCACACTTGGCTGGTGCGCGTTTACAACGGCCGCGATCCCGAAACCAGAAAACGAAATCACCTGAACCAGACCGTCCACGGCGGACGGCGGGACGCTCAGGTTCATCTCAAAAAGATGCTGGGTGAGCGAGATCGCGCGACTCGTCGGAGCAACCACCGAATCAGTGCCTGGATCGCTGGCTTGAGGGCTGCGCAAAGCCGCGGTTGCGCGAAGAGCCTTCAAGACTACAAAGGGTTGCTGCGGCGTTACGCGCAACCTCAACTCGTTCGAGCGGCATGCCGTTTCCGGCCGTCGCCGCCCGACTTGGGCACGCCGACACAAACGTAACAGTCCGAATCTATTCCCACGCGCTTCCAGCTGACGATCAGCGCGCGGCCGATTTATGGGATACGATTATCGGGCCAATCCAATGAGGGGAAGCTCATGTGCAGGCGTGTGCGCATCTGTTTTCTGCCTTTGAGCTGCGCTCGCGCGCCGCGACATGCTTCCGTGTCTGCTGTTTGTTAAGCCGTTTTGGTCTAAATAGATTATCTGGCAGCGCTAATGGGAATCGAACCCGCCATCAAAGATTTTAGGTAAAATATGTTGACACGAAAACCGAAGGGACTCAGTTTCCGCAGCCGCGCTATGCCCCACGCCAAACTGAAGATGTCTCGAACCCCGCTGCCCAAGGCGCCGACAGGAATAGACGGGCTGGATGAAGTTACAGGCGGAGGGCTGCCGAAGGGCCGGACGACGCTGGTGTGCGGTAGCGCAGGTTGCGGCAAGACGTTACTCGCCATGGAATTTCTGGTGCACGGCGCCCTTGAATACGGCGAACCCGGGGTCTGCATGGAATTCGAAGAAGCAACCGACAAACTGGCGGCCAACGTCGGATCACTGGGTCTTAATTTAAGTGAGCTTGTCAAACGAAAGAAGCTGTTGGTGGACCACGTTCGCATTGAGCGCAACGAGATTGAAGAGACTGGAGAATACAACCTCGAGGGCCTGTTCATCCGTCTGAGCCATGCGGTACGCACGATAAAGGCGAAACGTGTTGTGCTGGATAGCGTCGAGTCGCTGTTTGCCGGATTAACCGACGCAGCGATACTGCGAGCGGAACTCCGCCGGCTGTTCCGTTGGCTGGACGACCACAAACTTACCGCTATCGTTACCGGGGAACGGGGAAACAACGGCACGCTCACCCGTCACGGACTGGAGGAATACCTCGCGGATTGCGTGATCCTGCTGGACCATCGGGTCAACGAACAGATATCCACCCGGCGCCTGCGCATCGTCAAGTACCGGGGCACTGCCCATGGCACCGATGAATACCCGTACATGATCGACGAAGATGGCCTCTCGGTGCTGCCTATTACCTCTCTGGCCCTGGCTCACAAAGCCACCACCGCGCGCGTTTCAACAGGAGTCATCGGTTTAGACGAGATGCTGGGAGGAAAGGGGTTCTACCGTGGGAGCAGCGTGCTGGTTTCCGGCACGGCAGGAACCGGGAAATCCAGCATTGCCGCGAAATTCGCGAGCGCCGCTTGTGGCCGCGGCGAAAGCTGCCTGTATTTCGCTTTTGAAGAGTCTCCCAACCAGATCGTCCGCAACATGCGCTCGGTCGGCGTTGACTTTGAGCCGTGGATTAAGAAGGGCTTATTGCAGTTCCACGCTGTTCGGCCAACCAGCACCGGCCTCGAAGGACACTTAGTCAGTATGCAAAAACTGGTCAAGCGCCTGCGGCCCAGCGTGGTGGTCGTCGACCCGATCACCAGCATCGTTTCCGTGTCGGGCATTTATGGCGTTAAATCGATGCTCACCCGCCTGGTGGATTTTTTGAAAGTTCAACAGATCACATCAATGTTTACGAATCTCACATTCGGAAGAAACCGAGAAGAGAGAACGGAGGAGGGCATCTCCTCTCTAATGGATACGTGGCTCGTGCTGTCGGATGCCGAACGAAATGGACCGCGCACACGGGGACTCTATGTTGTGAAATCTCGCGGGATGGCTCATTCGCGCGAACTTCGTGAGCTGGTAGTGAGTGGCAAGGGCGTGGATTTGGGCACCGTGATGACGGGTGAAGGGCTGGCCCCGACGGTGGCAGGCTGAGCAGACATGAACAAGAGCTTAGCCAAGAAGCGTCGCACTACCAAACGTAGCCGTGCTAACTTTTGGGAATTGCGGCTTTACATCGCGGGCCAAACGCCCAACTCCATTGCAGCCATCGCCAACTTAAAGAAGATCTGCGAGGATCAGTTGAAGGGCAAGTACCGTATTGAAGTTATCGACTTGCTCAAGAAGCCGCAACTGGCAAAGGGCGATCAGATCGTCGCTATTCCAACGCTGGTGAGAAGACTCCCGCCGCCGGTTAAGAAAATCGTTGGAAACCTCTCCAAGACCGAGCGGGCGTTGGTGGGATTGGATATTCAGAGGGCACGCTGAAACAGAGGCTGAATAGCAAGTGTCCGATAAGCGAGCACGTTCCGATCGCCGAGCCAAGCCCAAAGCCAGTACACGAACGGCATCGGCACAGCCCCAATACGAAAAGAATCTTCGTGCCCGGCTGAAAGCCGCGGAGGAAACTCTAACCGCCATACAGTCTGGCGAAGTGGATGCTTTAATGGTTTTGGGCCGGCGCGGAGAGCGGGTGGTCACTCTGAAAGGCGGAGAGCCCGCCTATCGCATGCTGGTGGAGGCCATGAGCGAAGGCGCGGCGACTCTTTCGAGCGATGGCGCCGTGCTCTACTCGAACCGCAGGTTTGCGGAAATGATTCGCAGACCGCCGGGAAAAGTTGCCGGGATAGCGGTTCACTCGCTCGTGGAGGAAACAGAGCGGGACAGAATCGAAACTTTCCTGGCGGCCGCTCAAAATGGGGTTGCAAAAGGCGAATTCAACCTTCGTTCGAGCGACGGGAGTCTGGTTCCGGTCCATTTGTCTTTGAACAGGCTTCGAGGATACGGGGGCCACGCCCTGGGCATGGTGGTCACCGATCTGAGCGAGCAAAAACGCCAGCAGGCCGAAGAAATCAAGCAGGCCGAAACCGTGCACCGGCTTCTGCTGGAGCGCGAGTTTTCGGCTCAAGAAGAGGAAAGGCGCCGGATTGCGCGCGAATTGCATGACGAAGCCGGTCAGTTGCTGACATCTCTTTTGGTCGGCCTCCGCACTCTGGAAGACTCCCGGAACATAGCAGCCGCTAAGGAACAGGGACATCGGTTACGGGAAATCACTGCGCAGGCTATCGACGAGATTGGACGGCTCGCCCGCGGGCTTCACCCCACGATGTTGGAAGACCATGGTTTGGGTGTCGCGTTGACCCGATACGTTACGGAGTATACAAAAACTCACAATATCGCTGTGGATCTCACGCTGGGTGGATTGGATTCTGGCAACCTAAATGCTGCATTCCAGATCAGGTTGTATCGCATACTGCAGGAAGCCCTGACCAACGTTGCGAGGCATTCGGGAGCCAAGGCGGTGAGCATTCGATTCGCGCGCTCGGCGAAGGCTTTGCAGGTGGTAGTGACCGATAACGGACGCGGGTTTGACACCAAAGCAGTGGCCGTCTCCTCGAGCCGCCTGGGGATTCAGGGCATGCGAGAAAGGGCCGCCATGTTGGGTGGAACTGTCAGCTTCACATCGAAGGGCACGGGGACCCGGATTATTGTACGAATCCCACTGACTCGCCAGCAGGGCGTAAAGCCCTTTGGGCGGACGAAGATCTGAAATGCCTCCGCGAAAATCCAAGATCCGAGTCATGATCGCGGATGATCACGCCATTCTCCGCTCGGGGCTAAGACTGCTGGTGAATGCCCAGGCGGATATGGAGGTCGTCTCGGAAGCTCCCGATGGAGAGCAGGCCGTTCAAGTGGCACGCGAAAGCCGGCCGGATGTGGCATTGGTGGACCTTACCATGCCCCGGAAGGGTGGTATGCGGGCACTTCAGGAGATCGTGCGAGGTTGCCCGGAGAGCCGAGTGCTCGTTCTCACGATGCACGATGACCCCGCATATTTGCGATCGGCACTTTCTGCCGGCGCCTCTGGCTACGTGTTGAAACGGAGCGTGGATGCGGAGCTGCTTACGGCCATACGAGCGGTGCATGGAGGAGGGACGTTCGTAGACCCGAGCCTGGCCGACGTTCTTGTCCAGGACCTGCTTGCGAAAAAAGGCGCAAGAGCGCGTCCCAAACGGCCGCTAAACATCCTGAGCGACCGCGAACTGCAAGTGATGAGACTGGTGGCGCGAGGTTATAGCAGTCAACAAATCGCCAAACAGATTCTGGTGGGCGTGAAAACCGTCGAGACGTATCGTTCCCGTCTTGCTCAGAAGCTCGGACTTCGAACGCGTGCCGATGTGGTTCGTTTTGCCGTACAAATGGGGCTATTGACAGCGGAAACGCTGGAGGCTGAGGGCCGCCCGGCTCGGTAGGCATAGTTGTGTCTGTCCGGCTCCCGCGGGATGCGTAGGGTATTGCGCGCTCTTGTAAGGGATTACCTGACAGCCCCCCCCCCCACTTTTAGTAGAACCCCCGATACTCTCCAAGTGTAAGCGGCCGCACACTAATTATGTAGGATTCGGCGTGTCACCAGAGACCAATATAGAGAAGAATATGGCGAAGCAGGCTTATCTATACAAGGGTGATCTCGGGGGAGAGCCTCGCGGCAAGCCCAATGACACTATGGCTCCGAAACTGACGGCGCTCTTCGATCCCAAGCTCTTTCTCACAAAGGTTGGTAAAGGCAGGACAATCTCGGAATATCGTAAGAGCCAGGTGGTTTTCTCGCAGGGTGACAACGCTGACGCGATCTTTTATATCCAAAAAGGCAAGGTCAAGGTCACTGTCCTCTCCAACGCCGGCAAAGAAGCCGTCATCGCCATTTTGGGCCCCGGCGACTTTCTTGGTGAGGGGTGCCTGGCGGGCCGGCCGGTACGCCTGGCTACGGCCACCGCGATGTCGGATTGCACAATCTCACGGATCGAGAAACTGGTCACGGTCCGTCTGCTCCACGATGAGCCGGCTTTCGCCGAGATCTTCCTGGCCTATATGCTCTCCCGAAACATGCGCATCGAGGAGGATCTGGTCGATCAGCTCTTCAACTCCAGCGAGAAGAGGCTGGCGCGGGTGCTTCTCCTGCTGGCCAACTTTGGCAAAGAAGGTAAACCGGAGCCGGTGATTGCGAAGATCAGCCAGGAAACGCTGGCGGAGATGATCGGCACCACACGCTCCCGAGTCAGTTTCTTCATGAACAAGTTCAGGAAACTGGGCTTTATCGAATACAACGGCGAGCTTCACGTTCACAGCTCGCTGCTGAATATCGTCCTGCACGATTGACGGCCGGGCAGCTTCCTTCGACCTCGAGTCGCCTGCCTAGGTTGGTGACTAGACTTACACAGACAACGAGGCGGGCTGGAAGGCTCGAAGATAGCGTCACGGTCAATTTTGAACAGACTTCATCCGGCTTCGACTCTATGCTGTGATAGTGCGCGATCGCACGTGAGGAGAAGAACAATGGTATCCAGTTTTTTATCGCCGGCAAGGCCGGCGCCGCTCGAGGATGTATTAGCGGACTTGCCGAACTCCGCCACCACGGAGTACCGGAAAGGCCAAATCATCTACAGTCCGGATCGCCCTTCGTCGAGTATCTATCTTGTAGCTGCGGGCAGAGTCAAGGTCTCGCAGATAGCTGAAGACGGCAGCGAGATACTGTTGGAAATCATACAGCCCGAGAAGTTGTTTGGGGAGTCGGCTTTCGTCCACGGTTGTCGCCGCTCCGAACAAGCTGCGGCCCTCGAAAACACGACATTGATGATCTGGCCTGTTTCGGCTGTGGAAGACCTCGTGACGAAGCGGCCGCGCCTTGCGGTATCATTGCTCCAGATTTCCGCACAACGAACCGTCGATTTCGCAGGACGCGTCGAAAGCCTGTCGATCGACAAAGTCGAACGGCGGCTCGCCCGCTCGCTCATCCACCTCTCCGAGCGGCTGGGCACCTTGCAGGACGACGGATCCGTCCGAATGATGCCGTTTACGCACGAGCTGCTGTCACGGCACGTCGCGACTTCGCGCGAAATCGTTACTCAATATATGAATCGGTTTCGGAAGAAAGGCTACCTGAACTATTCCCGCCAGGGGATCGTCCTCTACCGCGATGCTTTGGCAGCGGAGGTTGTCAGGACTGACCGTTCAGCCGGAGGCAATTAGCGTTCGTTCGTCCTGCCGCCCCTTGCCGGTCCATGAAATATGAAGCCTCCAGACTGCGATCTTCGGTGCTGTGGACGGTGTTCAAACAATCACTGACCGAATGGTCCAGCGATAATGTGCCACGCCTCGGCGCTTCCCTCTCGTTTTATACATTGCTGTCGTTGGCTCCCGGCATCGTGATTGTCGTGGCTGGGGCCGCACTAGTCTATGGACAGGATGCTGCTCAAGGCGCGCTGGTGGGGAAAATCCGGGAATCAGTAGGGGCCGAAGTAGGAGAGGCGATGCAGGAGCTCCTAAAAGACGCTGCCAAGCCTGCGACGAGTGTGCTCGCCACCGTGTTCAGCCTCCTCACCTTGGCGTTCAGTGCATCATCCGTGTTTGTAGAGCTGCACGACGCGCTTAATGTGATCTGGCGTGTTCCGACTCGCCGGGACCGCACAAATGCGGCTACCGCAATCAGGTTGATCAAGGAGCGTCTCTATGCGTTCGCGATGGTAATGACAGCCGGTTTCCTGCTACTGGTTTCCGTTGTCATAAGCGCCTGGATCGCAGGCGCGGACCGCTCTGCCGCACACGCGACCACGCTCGTCCTGACTTCCTTGATGATCGCTGCGCTCTTCGCTGCCGTTTACAAAACCATTCCCGACATCACCGTGAAGTGGAGTGATGTTAGTCTAGGGGCCGCATTTACCTCGCTGCTGTTCGTGCCCGGCAAGGAGCTCATCGCAGTATACTTTGCAAGATCCAGCTTCCGATCCGCCTATGGCACTGTCGCTTCGCCATTAATCGTGTTGCTGTGGGTCTACTATTCGGCGCAGCTATTTTTTTGGGGAGCGGAATTCACCAAGGTGTATACAAGGGCCCTGGGGTCTCAACGTGAGCAGCAAGTGTGAAGTCGCGCTACGTCCGGAACAACTACGGCCGCGAAACGCAAGATGGCGTCGCTATTCATCCTACACCGGCCACATTCGGTCACCTGACGACATATAGTTACTGGCCGGCGGGCCTAACGGACTCTCCAGAGGGCCTTTCGGATAGGGCTACGCTGCCGTCGTCTCGAATGCAGAATGGAAGCAAACTTGCCTTCCAGCATTTCAGGTCATCCGCGACATCGAATCTTGAAGGCCTGAGATGCGGAAAGGGGTAGAAACATGGGCCACTTGAACAGGCAACTGGATCCGACGCAGAATGGGTTTCAAGCGGAGAAGCTGGAACTGGATTTGCGCAAGCGGATTGTCGGCCAGGACGAGGCCATTGAACAGATCATCAACATGTATCAGACGTTCCTTGCCGGAATGTCGAGCTGCGGAAGGCCGGTGGGCAGTTTTCTCTTTCTGGGACCGACCGGATCCGGCAAGACGCGAATGGTCGAGGCGTTGGCGGAGAGTCTCGTGGGCAATATGCAGGCTGTGACCAAAATTGACTGCGCGGAGTTCCAGCACAGCCACGAGATTGCGAAACTGATCGGCGCGCCTCCCGGATATCTGGGACACCGCGAGACCCATCCACTGCTCAGCCAGGAAGTCTTGGATCAGTATCAGACCGAGAAACTCAAGCTGAGCTTCGTGCTCTTCGACGAAATCGAAAAAGCCAGTGATGCTCTCTGGAATCTGCTGCTCGGCATACTCGACAAGGCGACGCTGACTCTGGGTGATAACCGTCGCGTAGATTTCTCTCGCGCCATAATCTTCATGACCAGCAATCTCGGAGCCGCTGAAATGGGTTCCATCCTGCGGCCCAGTCTCGGATTCGCCGCTTCGGAAGTGGAGCGCCGGCGCACGGAGGGAAGAGTCGATGAGGGGTTGGCCGGCAAGGTCAACCGCGCGGGCGTGGAAGCGGCGCGCCGTAAGTTTACACCGGAGTTCCTCAACCGGATCGACAAAACGGTCGTATTCCGAGTACTGGGCGAGCCCGAGCTGCGTAAGATCCTACTGATCGAACTGGGCATACTGCAAGCGCGGATTTTCAGTTCGGCGCCCGGTGCTGCGTTCGTCTTCTCGGTGACGGAATCGGCCAAGGACCACCTGCTGCGCGAAGGCGCCGACCCAAAATACGGCGCGCGCCACCTCAAACGTGCTATCGACCAGTCGCTGGTGCATCCACTCTCGAACCTGATCGCGACCAGGCAGGTTTGCGGCGGCGACCTGATTCGCATCGACTGCGATGGCAGCCACCTAACCTTCTTCCAGGAGGCCGAGAATATGCCAGCGTCTGCCATGGCGGCCATGGTTGATATCCCCCTGGTGATTCCCGCCACAACACTTCCAGCCCGGGCCCCGGCCCATCCTGCCCGGGCCGTTGACGTTCGTTCGTCCCGCCGGTAAGCGGGGCCCGTCTTGCCAGCTCTCCCGCGGAACGCAGGTTCGACACTTTTACGCCGCCATCGGCTGCATTGAACGCCCTTTACACAGCGTTGAAGTCAAGCTGGTAAGACGGTTCGATAATCGCCGTATCGCCGCAATCTACGGCCTCTTGGCAGCGAATACAGAATGGCGTCCAGGGGACAGCCACTAAACGGTTCTGTCCAATCGTCTCTTTACAGTTGGTGCAAGTGCCGAAGGTCCCGTCCTCAATGCGACGCAATGCTGCCTGAACATTGCGCAGTAGGTCCGACCGGCGATTGAGACCAAGGATCGCAAATTCCCTCTCCGCAGAACGCCCGGTTTGATCCAGTTCATCGGCGGTCCTCTCGACGGCCAGAATATCCCGGTTTTCTCCCAGACCGTGTATTGCGACCGTCTGCTGGGTCTTGAGTGCGCGCTCGAGCGTTTTCAACTGAACTGAGTCCATCACATGCCCTTCTTAAGTTTAGCGACCAACCGCAACCCCAAACTAACAGAGATGCGTTTCATTGTCTGTTCCACAGTGCTCACACCACATTTTGCACGGAAAGTCTCCAGGCGCGCATATTCTACGCGCTGCCGGTCGCGCCTCGTCACCTGACCACAAGTGGTCAGTCCATTAATCAGGCCCACTGCCCTCCGGCCAATCGGCTCAACAAAGGATGACGTTGGTGCGACTCGTGCAGTAAGCACGCGGTGTCACCCAAAGTCACTCACGGGATTCCTCGGGCGGATTGCGGCTGACCTGGCATTCCTGAGAGGGACCAAGGGAAGAGAGGAGTCCTCGGTGTCATTCGGACTTTATGTACTCGGGTATTTGATCGTAATCGGTGGGCTGACGTACGGCGCCATGCTGATGCATGTGCCCACTCGCTGGATAGTGGCCGGAGCCCTCGTGCTGGCAGGTCTCGGAATTGTGAAGGGCGTTAAGGCCACACGCCAAAAGGACTCGACGAACTAGCCATGCAGAGCGCGAGACGCTTCCAGGGAATCGTTTGTCGCACAAGGGCGCCGAACCGACTTAACCAGTCCGCGGACAGCGGCCTTCGCGGACATGCCGGTAAATATACGGAACGAGCCTGGGCAGATTGATCGACACGCCGGTTCTCTTTAGCGCCCTACGGGCTTCAGCTTTTTGGTAGTTGATGCCTGATTATCAGATCGCTAAAAAGCCGGAGAGCTTCCTCGAATTCACGCGCTGCGACCTCGCGGTTCCCGTTTAAAGAGGCGTGGAAGTTTGCTCCGGCCCGTTCGACTTTACGCAGTAATTCAAGTTCGATTTTATCAAGTACTTTTAGGGATTGAATTGCTGCTTCGTCCAATCAAACCGCCTTTTTTATTATCTAATCAATTAGCGTCGCACAGCAGCAGAAGTATGTCTGTTCACTTTTGCTCACCCAGCGATCCAAAAAAAGACAAAAAAGACCTGCCCGGCCGTACGCTGGGCCGGGCCGGGCACAAAACCGGGAACAAAGACCACGCTTCTTCAGGAATGCGCGGGAGTCGCGTGGCGGACGTAGCCTCAGTAGTGAACACCACCCATCATGTAGACTACGAGAAGAACCAGTAAGACGGTGCCCAACCCGATGCCAGCACCCCCGCCGTAGCCCCAGCGGCTATGGCCATAGTACCCGCCGCCGCCACCTAGAACCAACAACAAAATGATCAACAGTAATAACATTGTAATTTTCCTTTCATCTGAACGTTAGCTCGCGGCCGTCTGGCCGGAGGCTATACTTTCTACGTGCTACCAAGATCACAATGCCGCCAATGAGCGCCCCCGGCGCCCGCGATGGGAGGCAGTGACACATAATGGGTCTTATCGCGAGTAGTGTGAATCGGTCTGGCGGACGGTTCACTTATTTCTCGAACACCTTTTCAATCTGGCCGACTTTCTTTTGGACCTTGCCGGCGAGTTCTTCGCTCTGGCCTTTCGCCGTCAAGTTAGAGTTGTTCGTAGCCTGTCCCGCTTTCTTTTTGACTTTACCTTTCATTTCATGCAGGCTGCCCTTGATCTGATCCTTCGTGCTCGGTTTCATCTGCTTTCTCCTCTTCCTGCTACTCCTAGGTCTAGGCAATCCGACACCCAATCTTCAACTGGATTGGCTGTTGCTGGACCACCCGAACTCAGCTCGTTGGGACGGGATCGAGCGCCTGCGGCAGAGGGTCCGGACCTAAAAGGTTGCCGATACCTGGAGATCGGAGGGATGCGCCGGGGCCTGACGCCATGGGCCGAATCAGCTCCCGAATCTGCTCGACGGCCTGCGCCAGGCTGGTGAGCAATCGATCCGGTTGAGTTCGTTCGAAGCGTGCCTTAGCCTTCTCGGTATCGCCACCGAAACCCCAGACTCCGACTACGACTTTGAGTTTGGGAAAGCGTTCCCGAATCAGTTTGCACATCGTGCGCGCGGGTGAAAAGGCATAAGGTGGCAATGCGGAGATGCAGATGACGTCGTCTTGTGTTATGTCAAGCAACGCCAGCATCTCCAAAAGGGAAGCGTTGGTGATCGGAAGACACAGAGCTGCGTGGCCCGCCTGCTCCAAGATCTGCGCTAGCATAGCGGCCGTGACCTCATCGGCCCGATCATTTGCAGGAAGGCAGATTATCCTGGCGCTGAGACACTCCGCGGGGCCTGGTTCCGCCGAGGCGTCTTCGGCTGGGGATGAATCGTGCGCCATTTGGTACTCCGAGAGTTCGGCAATCAAGTCATTGATGCTGATAAAGAGAAACTCCTCCCTGGTCTTGTCAATCGCCCCTTTGTGGCGATCCTGCTCGGCCAGGCTCAAAGCGGGTATGAGCACCGAATCGTATAACTCCACCAGGGGTTTCTCTTTCAAGAACCGCTCCACAACGGCGTGCGCCTCCGGTTGGTCCATCGCCAGTAAGCGCTGATAGACTTGGGCTTCCGCGCCGAGAACGGCTTCATCCCCCAGCAGGATATGAAGAAAAGAAAGTTGAGGAACGTAGCGGCCTAGCACCACGACGCATACGGTGAGGGGCGTAGACAGGATGAGACCGGCGGGACCCCACAGAATAGTCCAAAAGACAGCCGCCACCAGCAGCGCCAACGACGAAATTCCCGTGTTCGCCCCGTAAAGCCACGGCTCGACGAAGTTGGCAATGATCGTTTCAAGGCCGGCAAACAGCAGAAACACCAGCAGCGGCGGCAGCCAACTGTCAAAAGCTGCCAACGAGAGTGCAATGGGCAGCAGGGCGGCAACCATGGTGCCGACGTACGGCACGATGCGCAGGATGCCGGCGACAACGCCCCACAGCGCGGGATTGGGCACGCCAATGCAGTACAGACCGAATCCGAACAGCGTTCCAAAACCGGCATTGACCAGGAACTGCATCAACAGGTAACGGCTGACACGCTGCGCCGCGTCGTCGAGCGCTTGGGTCATGATGTTGATCTGACCGACTCCGACCAACCGAAGAAGACGATGGCTCAAGTCGAATCTCTTGATGAGCATGAAAACCGTGAAGATGAGGACAAGTCCAGTCAGTCCCAGAGGACGGAGCACGGGCTGGACCAGATTACGAAGGTAGTCCAATCCATTTGCCGGCGGCTGCACGATCTGTACGGGCATAGGAAGGCCGGGAGTACTCGGGGCAGTGCGCTGCTTCCGGTTCTGCGGTGCGGGGCTTGGGTCCGGAGAGGGCGCCCCGGGGCTGGAAAGTTCGCGCGCAATCTCTTTCAAGCTGTTCACCGCAAGGCCTAATGGTCCCTTCGTCGGAATGCGAAGCGCTTCCATCTTGGTGTGAATATTCTGAGCGTACTTGGGAAGCTCCTCGGCGACGTTCACGAGCTGAATGGCGATGATCCAGCCAACACAGGCGGTCACCGCCATCGTTACCAGGACGGTGACAGCGACGGACGGTGCGCGGCCGATGCGCGATCTTTGCAGGAGCGCGACGACAGGGGACAGAACGAACGTCAGAATGAAAGCAAATGCCAGGGGGATCAGAATTTCACGGGCAAAGTACAGCGATGCGATCGTACCGAACAGCATGACCACTGCCCACTTATTGGAGCTTGGTGAAGCGTTGCGCAAGTCAACCGCAATTGTCGCGGGACCCCTCTCGGGGCGCCTGTGGAAGAATGGCCGATTCCAGAAGAGAGTCATGTTTAGAGGCCGTTGGGGCGTTCAAGGCGCGAAAGGGTCCCCGAATCGCTCGATTCGGCCCAAGCCGATGCCCAAGAACCATCCAGAGGAGCACGCAGGTAACCAGAAACGGGAGCCCCGGCGCAGTGCTCGCCAAGGGAGCCCACGAGGACAGCTCTGCTGCAAGCAGGCTGGCCCGATGAATTTTGCGCCACTGGCGATCTTCGTAGGAGCAACTTCTGCGAAAGACGGGGGACTCTCTCCGACCGAGGATCCCGTGACCGCACCTAGCCAAACGACCATATATCGTCACCAACCCGCGGGCCTCCCAGAGCACAGTGTCCGTCCGTTTGGGGTTTTGGAAGGCAGCCGCGTTGGAATGTTCGGTCTAGAGGCGTTCGGCCCTTCTCCTGCCTTAAAAAGAGATCGATCGATGCCGAATCAAAGGAGAACTATGAAAACGCTCAAACTGCGCTTATCCCTGCTGGCGATGGTCGTCGCCGGGACTCTGTCAGGATGCTCAACGGCGTCCACGAAGGCCGCCGACGTTTCTGGCAGCATCCGCACCTCGCTGGATCAGGCCGGCCTCAAGGATGTCTCGGCAAGTGAGGATCGTGACCAGGGCGTCGTGACTCTGGCGGGACACGTGCCGACAGACGCTGACAAGTCACAAGCCGAATCCATCGCAAGGTCTATCGCGGGGCCCCAAGTTGTGTCGAACCAGATTGCAGTGCTTCCGCGGGGCGCCGAGGGCGACGCTAAGAAGGTGAACTCAGACTTGGACAAGGGTATCGAGAGCAACCTGGATGCTGCCCTCATCGAGAACAAGCTTCACGAGAGCGTGAAATACGCCGTCAAGAGTCAGGTGGTCACACTGACCGGAAATGTCGACTCGCAATCGAAGCGCGGGCGGGCCGAAAAGGTCGCGGTGGCTGTTCCAAATGTGGAGCAGGTGGTGAACGAGCTACAGGTTAAGGGTCAGAAGGCCAGCGAGTCGAACTAAAGCGAGCCGCCGAATTTCAGAACTAAATGAGTGCTCAGCAAGCGGTACAGGAGGGAACTATGCTTTGGACGATTGTCACTGTGTTTTTGATTCTCTGGCTCTTGGGATTTAGCTTTTAGCATTGGCGGGAGCCTGATCCACCTGCTACTGGTGGTGGCCTTAGTGGTTTTCGTCATCAACCTGGTGAGCGGCCGCCGGTTGTGAGCTGTATGGTCAATTGTGATCAGAGTTAGACGGGATGTGCCTGTTAGGCTGTAAATAGTGAGTGTCAATACAGTGGCCTTGTCACTCAAGGTGTTACTGGCAGGAGAGAACTTCGAGTTGCCGGTTGTCTCACACTAGGCGAAGCGCGACCGACAGGTTCTGCTAAAGTAGTCAGATGAATCGAGATCTAGGCCCTGAGCTGCTTGGCCGGAATGGGGTCCAGCGCCGGAGTCGGTTAGTCTTCTCGGCGGTGCTGTTTTGCCAGGCGTACGGCTATGCTCAACTGAATCCAGGACCCCAAGCGCCGTGTGGAAAGGAGCCGGTTCCGTCCTATCCTAGTCTAGGTAGTCCGCCGAGCGTGAAGGCCTGGAGCCAATCCGATTTGGGTCAGAACTGGACACCGCCCGCATGCACCGGTTGGCCTGCAATCGGCTTCTCGACGCTTGTAACTACAGTCGCGCGCTTTCCATCTACTTTGGGAGCGGAGAGCTTGCTGCGCCATATCGGTGCGATTTCGGAACTCGCAGGCATACGCTATTGGTCGACCACTCACCAGGCTTGGCAAACGTTTATTGTGGACGCCCACACTTTGACGGGCTCGAAGGGGAATCAACGGAGGAAAGATTTTGCCGCGGATGAAATGAGGGAAGGCCAGGTTCTTTACTTCGAACAGGCCGATAATATTTCTGGCAAGGCCATTTACCGAATGCACATCGCAGAGGCGACTGCGGTTCGGATCGTCTTTGACGTCGAGAACATCAGCACGATCCGCAAATTGTTGGTGACGCTGTTCCACCCAGGCGAGATGCAGTCGGTCTACTTCCTCGATCGCGAGTCGGAAAACCTCTGGCGCTATTACAGCATCGTGCGTACCGGCAAGGGGGCGAGCAGCCTGACGGCCGGTCATGACGCGTCCTCGATTAACCGGGCCGTGGCGTACTACCGTCATTTCGCGGGTATTCCGACGGACAGTGAACCTCCGGCGTCGCGATGAGCCGAGTTTCGGTGGAACGCCTTGCGCCTAATGTCCGGCCAGAACTCTGCTGCCAGATTTCTTGCCAGATCGAACCCCATGGTGACGGAGCCCTCGATGAACCCCAGTTTCACAGTGTTGAGCCGGTCCGGATACCATTGGTTTGAAAGGAAGGCAGAGCCGTAATCGCTGCCCAGCCGCCAGGTGGAAAGCGTCTCGGCGCCCCGGTCTGTGCGAGTAAGGATTGTGCCGCGGAGGGCATGTCCTGTACGCCGCCAGAAGCCGCCCTCGGCGGATCGAAAGTATCGAGGGTCCTGGTGCAGCGTCGCGGTCAAACCAAACGCAATCGCGTTGTCGATTACGGACCACCCAGCGGTAGATGCAAAGCGCATGCCGTAGCCTTCCGCGCCACGCCGCCATTCATTGGGAGTGCCAATTCCCTGGAGGGCCCCGGCGTATGCCGCATCTCCCAACAGCGCTAACGGGCCAAAGGTCCGATCGACATGAAAGCGCAGTTTCTCCGTCAAATCGAGCGGCGCCTCAGTTTGGGCGAGTCCGGCCAGAGGAACCGCGCACCACATCACAATCACAAGTCTTTTACTCATTGCTCGTTTTCCGTTCCTTGCGCGCCCGAGGCGGCCCCTTCGGCAAGATTCCTGGGTGGCCCAAATGGCTGTCCAAGTTGTTTGGCGAGATCGAGACCTACCGCATTCAATTGCGAAAGCTCTGTGACCAGCCTGTTCCAATCGCCGCTGTTTGTCCTGGTGGAGATCGGCAAATTAAGGTCGTGATAATACGCGAGAATGTTGACTCGCAGATCTGTAGGCATCACCGCATAGTGGCCACTCAGCTTATGGAGCAGCTTGGCGTAAGCGGCGTCGGCCAACCTATATTTGCCCGCCGCCGTAGCGTCTCCCACATCGAAATTGATATTTGGGAGCTCGAGCCGGTCTGACTTTACTCCGGCGAGTAATTTAAGATAACGGTCCATGGTGGCGTTGACACTCGCCATATAAAGCTTTTCGATCCCCGGTGTCACAGGTTTATATGCAAAAGGCTTGAAGGGGCCCACCTTGGGAACTATTCGAAATACAAATGCCATGACTTCGGAACGCCGCGTCGGCTTGGTATACGTGGAGCCCCAGCTCTTTTCGTAACTGGAACGGGAAAGATTGTATAGGAACTTTCTGCGGGTGATGCCGGGAGCATCCTTCCGGATCTCCTGTTTGTGGAGTTGCCAGGCAATCCTGGTCATGGCCGGCAGAACCGACCCGACCGCCCGGCGATACGAACCGATGGCGAGATCGAAACTCAGGAACACTTTTTCGATGGGGATTCCATAAGTTTCCAGAAACGCCCGCTCCAGCACTGGCTTGGCGACTTCGAAACCGATGAAAGCTTTGTACGCATCCGAGGCGTACCGCCCCTTGGCCGCTTGAAACACGTCGAAGCCGAACTCCGTCTTTGAGTGTGAAAACGGATCGTCGGCATATGTGATCAGGTTTCCAAACTTGAGCTTGAGCTTTGGGAAGAGCAGAGGAACCGAGGGGTTGGTCGCCATGCTGTGGCCATCGTTGTCCGCGGCATAGTGAGACAAAGCTCCCAGGGCGAATGCATACTCGTTGAGGTCTTCGGAAGTGCGGACCATGTTGGCGATGAAATCGCCGCTCCGTACGTAGTGCGTCAAATCGCTATAGAACTTGCTGCCGAACGGATAATAGCCCAAATCCTGGATGATGCTGCCTCCGTAAGCGTAGGCGTGCGCCTGGGTCAACTCATCCGGGGTGGCAGCCGGAAATCGCGTGAGGAGCAGCGGGATAATCGTCCTATCCCAACTGGAGTCGATGATGGCTTCGTGGGTGAGGACGGAATAGGCGTTACCGGTCGCAGCCGAGCCTAGCAACGATACCGCCAATACCGCGATAAGCCGAGGCCTCCGTTTAGACGCGATCCGTTTGTCGATCATAGGACCTACTCCCCGTATCGCTTCCACACAGGGCCGGTCCATGGGGCCCGGCCCTGGGAGGAAGGCTTCTCAGTTTATTTAACCGCCAGGAATGGCGAGGGCCGGATCTCCGAGCCGATGATGTCACCGGAGATCACCAATTCCACACGCCGATTCTGTTGCCGGCCTGCGCTGGTATTGTTGGAGACCACCGGCTGAGTTTTCCCGAATCCCCGGGCCGTGACCGAAGTCACCGGAATTCCCGCCTGTGTCAGGTAGTCGCGCACGGAAGTGGCGCGTTGTTCGGAAAGCTGCTGATTGTAGTCATCGCCGCCTACACTGTCGGTATGACCTTCCACTTGCATGCGCAGCCCCGGGTGTCCAGAAAGAATGCCGGACACCTTCGCCAGCTTCTCCCGCGCTTCCGGCCGCAACGAATACTTGGCGGTGTCGAAGAGGACGTCCGACATATTGACGATCAAGCCGCGAGCCGTGTCGCGGGTTTGGAGAATGGCGTTGAACTGGATCAACAGCCGGGCCCGCAGCTCCGCTTTTTCGGCTTCAGCCTGTGCCTTCTCCCTGCCAGCGCGATCGAGGTCGGCCTGAGCGGAAGCCCTTTGCGTCTCGTTCTCCCGTTTCAAGCGATCTGCTTCGGCCTGGGCAGTGGCGGCTTGCGTTTCACTCTCCCGCTTGACACGGTCGGTTTCGGTCTGGGCGGCAGCGAGCCGCGCGTCGCTGTCCCGCTTCAAACGCTCCGCTTCCACCTGAGCCGCGGCGGTTTGCGTGTCATGCTCCCGTCTCACGCGTTCGGCTTCCGTCTGTGCAGCGACCCTTGCTCCTGCTGCCTCGCGTGCGACGCGCTCCGTTTCAGATTGTGCGGCGGCCCGTCCGCTCTCCGCGCGGGCTTCGCGCTCCACTCCCGCCTGGCGCTCGTTCGCCAGTTGCTCTTCCTCCATCTTTTTGACGGTGATGATTCGGGAATCTTCCGCCATCTGAACGGCCTCGCGTGCCACAGTGCCAATGGGCTTCTTGCCCGCTTTGCCCTTCAAATAGCCTTCGGCGTTTTCGAGCCCAATCACGGCCTTCTGGAAGGTCTCCGCGGCGTATTGGGAAGCGCCGGTCCATCGGGCAATCTGGACCGCGTTCCGCGCTTCATAGAGCTCCAGCGGCACTTTTCGATCCAGCCGAAGAGGCTTGATCTCGGCCGGGTTCACGTTCAAGGTGTACTGGCCCCGCGACAACAACTCGTACTTGGCATCCACTTCTTCGATTGTGCCGGTGGTATCGTGCCGGACAAAGTTCTCCATGACCACGACGTCACTCGGTTGCGTCACCGCAAAATAAGGCTCCGCCGTGATAATCAGGCCGAACGACTGTAATTCGGTCGTTGCGTCCAGCTTGCTCTTGCCGTTGTTCAGAAGCACTTCACCCACGTTGGCCGGGCGACCCTCGGGCGTGATGGCCCACATTACATAGGTCAGATACTCGGGGCCGAACTTGGTGGCCGGGTCGAGCCGCTGCATCTCCGCATCGATTTTGATTACCCCTTGCTTACTCTCTACCTTAGCCTCGCCGTGGGCCTGCGGCATCAGAGGTGTTCCGCGAAAATCGATCTTCGTGGATCCGCTGCGGTGATTGTAGTTGATGGCCTTCGTGGTCCGCGCCACCACGGTAACCCGATAGATCGGCACCGATCCCGCGGCCACTCTGGTTGCATTCTCGGTTGACGTTGATTGTTGAGTCGGGTTCGGGGCCTGGGGCCCCTGCGCTGATAAGATTCCGCATGCCAGCATCAATGCACTGATCGTCTTCATTTTGTGACCTTCAGTCTTTCTCTTGTTACCTATTGCGCGAGCTGTGACACGGTCTTGTGCTCGTGCGCCGAGTACTTGTTCAGCAGGTTGAGCAGCTTCGCGGCCGCCTTGGGCGCACGCACGCCCGAAGTCACAATCTCCCGGTTCTGCAGTTTCTTGCCGTAGAGTGTGGCGTTATCGTCCAGATCCTGCCGCAAGGTGGCGCCTTCCAGGGCGAGACCCGCAAACAGCCCCTGGGATCGCGACCACGAGAGAATCTCCGCGTGCAGTTGCGCGTCCGTTTGAGCCGTGGCCGTGCGGCCCACGGGACCGGCGGCGACAGAGCCCTCTGCGCCTAGAGTGAACTTACTGGAAAGCAGCTTGTCCGCTCCGCGTTCGTTCGTCACCAACATGATCAGGTCGGTCTCAGAGCCGCCGATCTGGAAGCCGACGCTGCCGCCCTCAATGCGAACGGTGCCCGGAGCCGACCAGCCCGACCCGCTCTTGTTCCGGCAGGACAGGTATCCTTTTCCATACTTCCCGCCAAATATGAAGGCCGCTGTTTTGAGTCCGGGGACTATGACGATGCAGTGAGCGTTCTCGAGCAGCTCTTGCGGAATGCCTTTGTCCGGCGTCGACATGACTTCCGAAAACACGGCCGCGGACTCGTTCAGCCGCTTTGTCGAATCATTATCCATTGCCAGCAGTGGTGTGATGGCCAGAGCAGTTACCATAATCAATTTCATCTGTTTTGCCTTTTCTGTCGCAGGGAGCTTCGCGACTTTGTTGTTAGTGCACAAACTGCGCCAACTGTTCCGAGGTAGCCGCCTCGGCGGTTAAGGCCAGCGGGTACCACAAACGGTGGAAGCTTGCAGGCTGAGTCAACGTGCCCGGAGGCACGAGAAGGGGCGGGTCGTTTTAACGATATGTGGTCATGTGACCAAATGCGGTCGGGCGTTGGGCAGGAGGCAGAGCGCTGGCCGATCCTGTCGAACGGCCAGCAAAGTGCGCATGATCCCCTACGAGGATAACAACATGAATCGGTTCTTAATTTTGGGCGCGTTGGCTCTGAGCTTCACCCTGATCGGTCCTGTCGTGGGGCGAGCAGAAGACGCAAACCATCAGGACAAACGCTACTACGATCGAAGCGGCAAGGACTACCACACGTGGAACAACAACGAAGATCGTGCTTACCGCTCCTATCTCCAGGAGCAACATCAGGATTATCGGGATTTCAATAAAGTGAAGCGGAGCCACCAACAGGAATACTTCACCTGGCGCCACAAAAACCCCGATAGCACGCTCTTCAAAATTGAGATTCGGTAGCGGCGAAACTTGGTCCGCGACGCGCTGGCAATCAGGCCGGCGCTCCGGGCTATGTTGGTGGAGTGATTCGTATGCAAAAGAAAACAGCTCTCTTCACCGTTACTGCCGTTTGCGCTGTGGCAGGCCTGGGTTCTTGGGCTCTACTCCGAAACAATTCCGGAGTTCAATACCGAACGGCGGCCGTGAGCCACGGTGACATTAACGTAACTATTTCGGCCACAGGTAACCCGAACGCGGTCGTTACGGTTCAGGTTGGGTCGCAAGTATCAGGCTTGGTGATGGCCTTGTACGCTGATTTCAACACCAAAGTGACGAAAGGCCAGTTAATCGCGCGCCTCGACCCCGCGTCGCTACAGGCGAAAGTGGACGAAGCTCAGGCGAATCTCGACGGAGCACGCGCCACCGCCGCCAATGGCCAAGCGGGCATTCAGAAGGCTCAGGCGGGAATCCAGGCCGCGAACGCTTCGGTCGCCGCCGCAGTGGCCAATGTAGTCAAGGCGGGAGTCGCCACTCAAGATGCCAAGATCAAGGGTGACCGGCGCGTGCAACTGGCCAAGGAGGGCGTCCTCTCCCAAGAGGACGTCGATACGGCGGAGGCGACCTTTCACACGGCAGCCGCCGATCAGGATGCCTTTACCGCCCAGCAGCGCGCGGCGGAGGACAACGGGAAGGTAGCGCAGGCTGATTTGAAGGTTGCCGGCACGCAATTGACGGCCAACCAGGCGCAGGTGAAGCAGTTCGAGGCGGCGCTTCGATCCGCACAGATCGACTTGGCCTATACCTATATCAAGGCGCCAGTGGACGGCGTGGTGGTGTCGCGCAACGTAGATGTGGGCCAGACGGTGGCGGCGAGCCTGTCTGCTCCGACGCTGTTTCAAATCGCGCAAGACCTTGCCAAGATGCAGGTTGATACCAACGTGTCGGAAGCGGACGTGGGCCGCGTGCGAGTGGGCCAGCCCGCCACGTTCACCGTGGATGCGTATCCAGGGCGCATATTCAAGGGAGCCGTGACGTCCATCCGTAAGGCTCCCATCAACGTGCAGAACGTGATCACGTACGATGCGGTGGTGGGTGTTTCGAATGCGGACCTGAAGCTATTCCCGGGCATGACCGCGAATGTGAAGATTTTGGTGGACCAGCGTCCGAACGTATTGAGAGTGCTCAACGCCGCGCTGCGTTACCATCCGGCGTCCGAGACTCTGACGGCGGCCGCCAGGGGCAAGGTTACGGGCAAGGCCCCCACTCCCGCGCAAGCAGTATCAGTTATGGACCCGAACAACAAACAGCGGCGCGTGACAGTTACGGCCGGCCAAAGCGACGGTACGTATACAGAGGTCACCAGCGACGCGCTGAAAGACGGAGATCGCGTCATTATCGCGGAATTGGTGAACGCCGGCGCCGCTACAAGTAGTGCAGGCGCAGCCCAGCGCGGCAGCAAAGGGACAGGGTTCTAAGAGGCGGCACCCATGGAAGCGGTCATTGAAATCAAGGACCTCGTGAAGGATTACGCCCTCGGGGATGTGCCCGTGCATGTATTGAAGAACATCTCGCTCGAGATTGCCCGCGGGGATTTCGTGGCGATCATGGGGCCGTCCGGTTCCGGCAAATCCACACTCATGAATATTCTTGGATGCCTGGATAAGCCTACCTCCGGAACCTACAGGCTCGACGGCATCAGCGTTGGACCGCTCAGCCGGGACGAATTGGCGGAAATCCGGAACAAAAAAATCGGCTTTGTCTTCCAGCAGTTTAATCTCCTGGCCCGGACCAGCGCGTTGGAGAATGTCGAGCTGCCGCTGATGTA
>Ga0075030_100000444_pt1 | contig 35745 bp, 44 predicted proteins | sample LitLauG_LLR_2012_FD_71393 | JGI IMG/M metagenome (GOLD analysis project Ga0075030, IMG submission 71393) | Freshwater sediment microbial communities from Pennsylvania, USA - Little Laurel Run_MetaG_LLR_2012 | ecosystem: Environmental > Aquatic > Freshwater > Creek > Sediment | place: USA...
CTAGAGTTCCCTTAAAGGAGCAACAACGGGCTGTCAGTACCGTTAAGTTCCAATAAGTTACACATGCAAGCGACTCTGTCACGGCAGAAGGCACATTGATTTCCAGATCAGACTGAATCTTGATCCATTCATGATCCACGAAACGTTTCTATACCTTACTGAAACTGCTTTCGGAAGCCATCCGTGTCGCGTAGTTTCAGCAACTTACCGTACACTGTGGCCCTTTCACGGCGGTAACACGGGTTCAAATCCCGTCGGGGACGCCAACCTTCTCAACAACTTGCAAATCCCCTCCAGAAGGTTGTAGGTCCGTTACAGTCCGAGAAGCCTCGGTGCTTGTTTTTTCTTCGTTTTCGTCGAGCAGCAAACTCACAACTCGGCTCTGCGCGCCTCGCTCGGTTTGCGCGATCGCTGGCGCGTAAATGTTCAGAGTGACTGAGATGTTGGCGTGACGTATTAGCTCTTGCACAATGTTCACGTCTTCGCCGTTCCCTTTGAGGAGCGTCGCGTACGTGTGCCGGCGCCATTGCTTGCGACGCGATCCGCGCTGTGACGTTGTTGTAGGAATTTTGCGGTTCGCGGACCCAGACCCTGTCTTACCGCTTCGAAATCCTCGGCCGCAACCTTCCCCCTTGAGCCCGAGCAGTTCAGCGCCGTGTCCGTGCCACGCGCCGTGGACGGTCCGATTCTGGTCGTAGTAGTCGCTCTGTTAAAGATGGCGCTGCGGATACCCTCGCCGCTGGCCATAGCACGAATCGTCAGCACACAATGACGCTAGCGCTGTTCGAAGCTGGGAATCAAGGGAGCTGCTGCTTGGGAGACATGGGGGCGCACGGTGCAGACTGTTCAAAATTGAACAGCTACAAAAACGGATCGCGGGCATAATCTTGGGCGCCTATGCAAATCAGCCTCAGACAAATACTTGCCGTCAGTTGTCCCTCTTGTGGAGCCTTCCCAAATAAGCCCTGCACGTTTAGTAACGGCCGGAGACGTGAAACGCAGCATCGCGCGCGCCGATGGATCGCAAAAGATCGGGTGAAACCATATTCCAGTCTAATAGAACACGATTCAATCGCGATGGCCTCCAGGTCGGGGCGAGAAAGCTGAGTCGCACGAGAAGTTGGCGTTGCTCCGTATTGTCCTTTCTGAGAATCCACAGTTCCGAGTGTGCGCGGTGTACAACTCGCGCGACGGGTGGCGATGAATTGCGAAGACGGCTAGAGGATCTAAACGGGCGAGCATCGCGCAGTTCGCCCGATTCAGAACCGTCCTAGCAGCAAGGAGTTTCCCGTCGCGTCCACACTGAAGCTCGCGCACGCCTCTGCCGCAAAGTAGTTTTGTTCGCCCGGTCAGCCTTCGAGGATAATCCCGTCCGATGCAGATCCGTCTCTGGAAGAAGCAGTAAGTCACGGCTGGTGCCAAGCTGGGCCACTCTGCTTGTGACCCCGAAGCAAAGGTGAGCAGTTTAGACCAGCTATTCCTTTCCCTGTGAGCCATCATGATGATTGCGACGAGCACGTCCTCTCTCACGTCACTGGTGTGCTCTACGTCAGGAGGAGACGATATCTGCTACTGAAGGGTTCAAAGGAAAGGAATCTGTGAGTATGGCTACAAAGTTTACCCCACTGCACGACCGCATTCTGGTGCGGCGAGTAGAAGAAGTCGGCACAACTCGGGGTGGAATCATCATCCCGGATTCTGCCAAAGACAAACCACAAGAAGGCGAAGTCATCTCGGTTGGTAAGGGCAAGACCAACGACGAAGGTAAAGTGTTCCCTCTCGCGCTAAAAGATGGCGACCGCATCCTGTTCGGCAAATATTCCGGGACCGAGATCAAGATTGATGGGGAGGATTTCCTCATCATGAAAGAGGAAGAAGCCCTTGGCGTTGTCACCGGTGCAGCGAGGAAAGAGACCGTCGGGACCAGGAGATAGCTTGCTCCCCTGAGCGTCCATTGTGGGCGTACCGCCCAAGGTGCCCACAAGCAGTCTTGCTCGTGGTTGCAGTGACACGACCGGAGCATTTCAGAGTTTAAGATTCCGCATTCCTAGGAGCGTACAGAATGGCAAAGCAAATCGTACACGGCGAAGAGTCGCGGCAGGCAATCCTGCGCGGCGTCAACCTGATGGCAGATGCGGTAAAGGTGACTCTCGGGCCCAGAGGCCGCAACGTTGTTATTGAAAAGAAGTTTGGTTCCCCGACGATCACCAAAGATGGCGTCACGGTAGCCAAAGAGATTGAACTCCAGGATGGTCTCGAGAACCTGGGGGCACAGATGGTGCGTGAAGTCGCTTCCAAGACCAGCGACGTCGCTGGCGACGGGACCACCACCGCCACCGTTCTGGCGCAGGCGATTTATCGCGAAGGCGTGAGAACGGTCGCGGCCGGAGCCAATCCAATGGCGATGAAGCGCGGCATTGAGAAGGCCATCACCGCCATTTGCGGCACAGTCGACCCCAAGACGGGCGAGCGCGCCAAGGGTGAACTCGACAAGCTCTCCAAGCCCGTCACGGGGGACATGATCGCGCAGGTTGGCAGCATTTCCGCCAACAATGACAATGCGATCGGCCAAATCATCGCCGATGCGATGAAGAAGGTTGGCAAGGACGGCGTTATTACCGTCGAAGAGTCGAAGACGCTGGAGACCCAGCTCGAAGTCGTCGAGGGCATGCAGTTCGACCGCGGATACCTTTCGCCTTACTTCGTTACGGACCCCGAACGCATGGAAGTTGCCTTCGAGAATGCCTACATCCTGATTAACGAAAAGAAGATCAGTTCTATGAAGGACATCCTTCCTTTGCTTGAGCAGATCTCCAAAAGCGGTAAGCCGCTGCTTATTGTTGCTGAGGACATTGAGGGAGAGGCTCTGGCCACCCTTGTCGTAAACAAGCTGCGAGGAACGCTCCAAGTTGCGGCCGTAAAAGCACCCGGTTTCGGCGATCGCCGCAAGGCGATTTTGCAGGACATTGCAACGCTCACTGGAGGGAAAGCCATTACCGAGGATCTAGGCATCAAGCTGGAACATGTGACGATGGAGGATCTGGGACAGGCCAAGAAGATCACCATCGACAAGGACAATACGACCATCATCGAAGGCAAGGGCAAGCACGATGATGTCGAGGGCCGGGTAAAGGAAATTCGGAGCCAAATGGATAAGACGACCAGCGACTACGACCGCGAGAAGCTGCAGGAGCGGCTGGCAAAACTAGTCGGCGGCGTGGCCATTATTAAAGTTGGCGCGGCGACTGAGACGGAAATGAAGGAGAAGAAGGCCCGTGTGGAAGACGCCATGCACGCGACCAGGGCAGCGGTCGAAGAAGGCATCGTCCCGGGGGGTGGCGTAGCTCTGGCCCGCTGTATCCCTGCTCTTGACAGGCTGAAACTCGAAGGCGATGAGCAAATTGGAGTGAACATCGTGAAACGTGCTCTGCAGGAACCGCTCCGCCAGATCGCTCAGAATGCTGGTGAAGAGGGTGCGATCGTGTTTCGTAAAGTGACCGACTCCAAGGACCCGAACTTCGGCTTCAACGCTTTGACCTGTGAATTTGGAGACCTGGTCAAGGCTGGCGTGCTCGATCCGACCAAGGTCGTACGCACGGCCCTGACCAACGCGGGCTCCATCGCTTCGCTAATGCTCACCACCGAAGCCTTAGTTGCTGATCTACCAGAAGAGGACAACGAGGCTCAGGTGCCGGGCGGGCACCGCAGCATACACTAAGAACTGCGATCCCAGGTTGTGAATGGGTCTATGCGAGTTTGTCTCTGCCTCCCTGCGGATGAGCAATCGTGCTCAGACGAGAGTACCGTGAAATGCTAACGTCAAATTGTGCCTTGGTTGAATCGCCGAGGGTCGGAAAGTCGCTTGCCGCCTTGCCGGAGCGCGCTATCGTGAAGCAAATCGCACCAAGATGGGCAATTCTCTCTGTTTTGCTAGTCGCTGGCGGAGCGCTTTGCCAGAGCGGACGTGCTGCAGAAGGGTTGCTTCAGGGAGACGGCTCAAACTCACGTGAAGTGCAGGGACAGGAGATGCGCGGTTGGGGATCACTTCCTGATGCTCCGTCCACGGTACAGCCTCCAAGACAAGCAGAGAAGTTTCAAACATTTGTTTATGAAGTGCGCTTGCCTCAAACAATGCGGCCGGCCACCATTCCCTCGAACGTAAAGCACGGAACGGAACTGAGACACGTCACTCCTGCGCCGCAGCCCAGCTTGATCCCTTCCGATGAATTGCTATTTCCTCAAAAGGAGTCCACCAACTTTGTTGTTAAGTACCTATGTCCTCCGTTAGTCAAGAGGAGCCTGCTTTATCACCCTTCGACCAGCAGCACGCTCATGGGCCGGACTATCTACGCGGCTTCGCATATTTTTGTCACGCGCGACGATTCGGGAAAGAAGAGGCTGAACACATCGTATTTCTTCGGGGTCCTGAGTTTAGTTGCTGCCCACAGTGCTCGCCGCCCTTCCTGGGCGCGCTCCGCTTCGGCGCCGTTCAACGATTTTGGCTCGACGATTGGCAACGACGCGGGGCTTAACCTCTTCCACGAGTTTGAGCCAGGCATCCGGCAAATGGTCAACGACCACGCGCCGAGGTTCGCGTTTAAAAGGGAAGAGCGCATAACCCGCAACCAGAACCTGAAGGAAGTTGTCTCCAGCCCGGTTCAATAATATTGCCAGATTGGACATAAGCGAAGTTTCAGCGTACTGTTTAGATAGTGAGTGGAGCAGTTCTTCTCCTCTTTTCAGGTCCTCTGAACTAAGTCAGTTCATCTGAAGTACTCTTCTTCTTAGTCCCAGCAACTCGAGGTATTCCCAATGATCGTTTCCAACGTTCCCAAACAAGGAAAGCCAAAGATCGCTGTCGCCCCGCAGGCCTCCCTTAGTGCAATGGCAAAGATGCCAGGTACTCTCCCATCGCAAGAGACAGCCCGGATAAGGGAGCGGGCCTACGAGCTGTATGAAGTCGGCGGTCGCGAACACGGCCACGACGAGCAGAATTGGCTCCAAGCCGAGCAGGAAATCCTCAAACAGCGGATGTAAAGGACCATACCCCGGCTCCCGCAAAGCCTGCAGGAGGGATGAGCCATGGTTTGCTTAACCTGCAAGAATCTCGAACGAGCCCTTGAGTCAAGGCGTAGCGAGTACGTCGAGGCCCGTTCCTCTGCGTATTATCAGGTGACAACGGAGTTCGCAGCCCATAAAAACGTCGATCAGGAGCGCGCCAAAAGCGATTTGGAAGAGCACCAACTGGTGTGCGTGTCCGCCTCAAAATGAGGCAGTTCTGTTCTTCAAGGCGGCCTGGATTGGGGAACGACAAGCGGGCAGCTTGCGTGTGACTAGCGCGTAAGCTCGCCCGTGGCCCCCGGCTCAAACGGAAACGACAGCTAGACCGTTCGGCATGCTTCCTCCGTCACCGCATTGAAGTGGTAACCCAAGATCGCCAAGGTCACTGCAGTGCCAAAGGCATGGCGGTAACGGGTGGCGGCATCAATGAGGAACTTCCAGTAGCTTGCGCGCGCGTTGCCGAGAATGCCTTGCTTCACGACGGAACGGCACAACGCGAGGTACTCCGAGAAGGAGCGGCGCGTACGGGTGGGCCGGTAGCGCTCCAGAAAATGCCGGACCCGTTCGTAGTAAGCGTCCGGGGCGTAGATTCGTTTCAAGATCGACCGATACCCGTCCAGTAGGCGTTGTGCGGACATGGTTGGAATGAAGCTCAGATTGCAGTCGATGTTGTTTCCATTTGCGTCGCCGAGAAGGCGCCCCTCTTGCTCTAGCCGCCGGTAGAGCCGCGTACCGGGAAGTGCCTGGAGAAGACCTACCATGGCGATTGGGATGGCACTCTCCTGAATGAACTCGACTTGTCGGTCGAACACATCTTCCGGATCACTGTCGAATCCCACGATGAATCCGGCCATAACCTCGATACCCTGTTGCTGGATGCGGCGTACGCTATCGAGCAAGTTGCGCTGAGTGTTCTGCAACTTGTTAGCTTCTTTCAGACTCGCCTCCACGGGAGTCTCAATACCCAAGAACACACGGATGAAACCAGCGGCTTTCATCAGCGCCAGAAGCTCAGGGTCATCCGCTAGGTTCATAGACGCCTCTGTGAAGAATGTAAACGGCCTGCGATGTCGATTGTTCCATTCGGCCAGTGCTGGCAGCAGTTGCTTGACGTTCTTCTTGTTTCCAATGAAATTGTCGTCCACAAGAAACACCGCCCCTCTCCACTTGCGGCGATACAACTGCTCCAGCTCGGCAATGACTTGGGCGACGGATTTTGTTCTGGGCTTGCGCCCGTATATCTCAATGATGTCGCAGAACTCGCAGCTGAACGGGCACCCACGTGAGTATTGGATGGCCATCGAACAATAGTGGCGGGTGTTGATCAAGCTCAGGTCGGGCAATGGGCTGCGATCCAGAGACGGCATCTCGCTAGCCTTGTACTGCGGCTTTGCGGTACCCCGTTCAAGGTCTTCAGCAAGTGGCGCGATGAGCTCCTCGGCCTCCCCAATCACGACGTGATCGGCGTAACAATGCAGTTCTGCGAAACCGCTGGCGATCGGTCCGCCCACGACTGTACGTATTCCATGGGCACGGCACCGGGCCAGTATGGCGAGTAGGTTTTCCTTCTGCACCAGCATACCGCTCAGGAGCGCGACGTCAGCCCACGCCAGGTCAGAATCCTTGAGCGGACGCACATTCGTGTCGACCAAGCGTTTCGTCCAGTGCGTAGGCAGCAGGGCAGCAATCGTGAGCAATCCTAAAGGTGGATACGCAGAACGCTTGCCCTGAAACGGCAAAGCATGCCTGAAGCTCCAGTAGGTGTCAGGCCATTCCGGGTATAGGAGAAGAGCATTCATGTTTCTTTGCGAATGGGCCGCGGCGCTTCTCTAAGCGGCGCTCTTCTTCTTGGCTCCTTGCTCTGAAGCGGGCCTTGCCAGGCTATCGCACTGCTCAGCATGCTGTTTGGCAGCCTCCGCATCGTGATGAATTGCCTGTTGATTGTGTCCGTGAGCCAGGTACGCGTGGTGCGCAGCCTTTTCGTGCTCCTCGGCCGCGTCGTACTTCGCTGCTTCTTCGTAGTGGTAGGCCGCGCGCTCATGGTGACGGGCAGCGTGATGGTAATGCTCCCAAGTCTTTGACATAAGGTTCCCCTTAATACCGCCTCCTTCAACCCGCAGTTCGTCGGCCGCTCAATAAGTTAATAACCAGGATTACCAACCCCACAACCAGGAGTAAGTGGATCAGGCCTCCTCCGATATGCAGACTGAAGCCCAGAAGCCATAAGATTAGAAGAACGACGACAACGGTCCAAAGCATGGTGACCTCCACTGTTCATTCGCGACTACTCAACCTGCGAGCAATGCGCGAATGCGAACGAAATGCTGAAATGACGGGACTGCGCCGCTACTCGAACACCAGGTCGGCTGATTGAGTAGCGGCAGCACAAACTCTGGCTCTTACTTCTGATTGTTCTGTTTAGCTTTGTCGTCAGCTTTTTCTGCGGCTACGGCCTGGACTTTGGCTCCGTGAACTTCCGTCAGGAACGCCTGGGCTGCGGCTGGAACTGGCACTTTACCCAACAGCAAAGCCCGAGTGGTGACATTGCGTCCATAAATTGCACGCCGCGAGTCATTGTCTTGCCGGATCGATGCTCCTTCCAACGTGAGTCCGGCGAATGCACCCTTGGCGCGGGAGTAGGTCAGGATCTCTGTATCCATTTTCCAGTCCGTGCCGGCCTCGGCATGGCGTCCAACGGGACCCGCCGCTGCGGAAGCGTCCCCTCCCACCTGGAAGTTGCTCTCGAGCAGTTTTTGCATCCCTTTTTCATTCTGGATGATCAATACGACGTCGACAGCTTCAACACCGATCTGCAGGCCCCAGCTTCCACCCGAAATCGTGATGAACGCCGGCGCACTCCAGCCATTCGCGGTGCGGCAAGTGGCTACGCCTTTGCCTCCCTTACCTCCGAAGACAAAACCACCTTTGACCATGTGCGGTATAACGGCCACGCATTTTGCATGCTCCAACACTTCTTCGGGGATTCCCTTGTCAGGCATCCCCATAATCTCGTGTAGCACCGTGGTGGCATTGTCCAGCCGGTCGGTGGCATCTTCCCGCGCCGACCCTGCCCAGCACAGCGTGCCGAGAGCAAACATCGCAAGTACGAACATAACCTTCTTCATTGAAAAGCCTCTTTTCTATTACCGGTGCTCCAGCTTCACGGTCCGTGCTGTGTTAACATCCGCACGCAAATCCGCATAGATAGCTGGGCCCGCACCAGGACAATTTCGACCTTAACAAATCGGGGCTGAGGAGGTCTGAGCAAATATGCTCACACGGAGTTGCCGACCGCTATTTCGTCAGGGTTGCAGTGCCTTCTCAGGGTTTCCAGGCAACTTTTTTGGAGCGATTCATTTCTTGACTGGCTTCTGTGGTGTCTTGTGGGGGCGCACCGAACCTTTGGCCCACCTTTTGCCTGCCGAAGGTTTGTCTGACTTGATTTTGTAGCTCGTCTCCTGTCGAACCTCAGGGCTGACTCCGAGTCTGACAGCCGTCTCTTTATCAAGCCGGTCCGTGACGGGCAGGCTCTCGGCCGTCTGAAATGCGCGAATACCAGCTCGGGTCCGCAGACCAATCACGCCATCCACCTTCCCGCGGTAGTATCCTTTGTCCAGCAGAGCCTGCTGCACACTATTTACATCGTACGGATGCGGGATCGCTGGCGCTTCTTTGCTGGGCTCCAAGCCTGAAGTGACCGGCGTCGGGCGCGGTCCGGAAATCCCTGTCGCCAGCAACAAGAAGACGAACCCAGCCCACGCGATTTTGGTTAAGAACATTCCATCCTCAATTTTCTTCCCGGTATATAGATTCGCTCACCTACTGGAGAAATACTGTATCGAACGGCTCATGGTGGTCGGTTTCGGACACAATCTCGCTTCATTCCGGGCATTCCGAAACTGGGAAGCCATCAAAAAAAACGCAGAGTCGGTTAGTGGTTTTTGAATATTTACCCGGTCGGGCAGAGTGGTAAAATCTAAAAGGAATCGTGTGAGCAGACAGGTGCCCGACGGAGGTGCCCATGTCTTCTACTCGCCAACCCGAAGGTTCTCCCAGAAGGAAAATTGGACGCCAAGCCTCGATCGACCGTATCCCCCAAACAACTCGTCATGCTGCAGGTCCAAATTCAGAGGCCAAGAGGCAGCGTGATTTTGATCCCCATTCATTCCTTGCGACGATCGGCGAGGGTAGAAAAGTTGTAGCGTTTCCCAAGAAACAAGCGATCTTCGCGCAGGGGGACGCGGCTGACGCTGTGTTCTATATCCAGGAGGGTAAGGTTCGACTCACGGTTGTATCCAAGGCTGGGAAGGAAGCAACGATCGGGATATTGAGAGATGGAGAGTTCTTCGGCGAAGGTTCTCTGGCAGGCCAGTCGCTCCGCATGGGCTCCGCAACCGCGATGACGGATTGCGCGATTCTCCGAATCGACAAGAAAGCCATGATGGAAGCGCTTCATCGGGAACACGAATTCTCCGACCTGTTCGTGGCCTATTTGTTGGCGCGGAACATCCGCTACGAAGAAGATCTGGTTGATCAGCTTTTCAATTCGAGCGAAAAGAGGCTGGCACGGATCCTTTTGCTGCTCGCTCATTTTGGAAAGGAAGGGACCCCCGAGACTGTGGTGCCAAAGATCAGCCAGGAAACGCTGGCGGAAATGATCGGCACGACTCGCTCACGGGTCAGCTTCTTCATGAACCGGTTCAGAAAATTGGGCTTCATTCACTACAACGGCGGGCTGCAAGTCCACAGCTCGCTGCTCAATGTCGTTCTCCACGACTAGAATTTCCACGCCAAGCTAACTCCGCCCTGGAGGGACAATCTGTCACCCGGCAAGCACGTCATAGAAACCTGAATGTGAGCAATATTGCACAGACGCATGGAGTATGCCCTGATAAGTTTCCCTTCTCTCGGAGGGATCCCTATGCGTGCCTTTCGCATCCTGGTGGCTGACGATCACCCAGTATTCCGTTTGGGCTTGTGCTCGCTGCTTGCGTCTCATGAAGGATGGGAGGTCTGCGGAGAGGCGGCTGATGGCCGGGACACCGTAGAAAAGTGGAGGCAGTTAAAACCAGATCTTCTTATTTTGGACATTTGCATGCCAAAACTGAATGGCGTGGATGCGGCAAGGCAGATCTTGAGACACGATCCGGCCCAGAGAATACTGATTCTTACCGACGCGGACTCCGGGCAAGGGATCCAAGAGTGTCTGGAAGCGGGGGTGCGCGGATGGGTTTTTAAGTCTGACGGAACCGCGGACCTGACGGCAGCAGTGGAGGCAATGCAAAGGCACAAGAGCATCTTCTCCTCGCGGGTCTCCGATCTGATTATGGACAGTTACCGGCGGGTTGGCACGATCTCCGCCAAGCTCCCCAAGTTGTCGCCTCGAGAACGCGAGGTAGTGCAGCTATTGGCTGAAGGCAAGACGTCGAAGGAAGTCGCCGTGATCCTGAACATGGCAGTGAGAACGGCACAAACCCATCGAAGCAATATCATGTTCAAACTGCAGGTTCATTCGGTGGCCGAGTTGGTGCTGTATGCAGTAAGGAACGAAATCGTCCATGTGCAACTTCCTTTTGTGCAACGGCTACCGCGATCCGGAGACGGCAGATTGGACTCTACCCTTAACTAAGAGCGTCGTCTCGGACCTGGGCGAAATGATCGGCACTACTCGTTCGGGAATCAGATTTCTTCACCAACGGGTTCAGGAAAGCGCGTGTCCCACGCGGCAAGCGGATGTTTGGCTTATCGGTTCCGGGTGGTCGTCGGAATCGGCAAGAGAGCAGAATGTGAGCAATTTTGAACAGTTTCTTCAGGTTAAGTGTTGAGAATTGATTCCTCAAGGTGACCCATGCCTCAGCCGCCTTATCCGAAATTCAAAGGAGCAATACTTCTTTGTATTGACAATAACAAAGACATGCTGGAATGCGAGAAATCCTTCCTTGAGAGCTTCGGGTATACCGTTCTGACTGCTCCGAGTGGTTGCAAGGGACTGGAATTGGCCGCTATGCACCCGATTGACGTTGTGATCGTTGAATACCTCATGCCCGAAATGAACGGGCAAGAAGTTGCCGTCGAAATGAGGCGGCTTAGGCCGCTGGCTCCAATCATTCTGCTCACCGGAGTAGAGAGTGTCCCGGAGCACACGTTGAACCTGGTTGACGCTCTTATCGCCAAGGATCGTTTGGCCAGTCACTTGTTGCCTGCGATCGCGCACTTGCAGGGACGCGGACGGATCCCTCCGTCCTGCTACGACGCATAACGTCGGAGGAAGCAAGCCGTGAGAACCCTTCCGATTTGCGGACAGACTGGCGTGTCCGCGCAAAGAAAACAATCTGTTTTCCGCCCGTGCCCTATCTTCGTTTGATCATCCAGCCGATCAAAGCTCCCGCGGTGAACGCTACGGCAAATGTGGCCGCAACAGTTAGCACCGGGTGTCGCTGGATGCGCTGAGTTGTGTCGTTCAGGAATTCTTCGGCAGCATCGCCACCCTGTTTTGCGGCACGTTTCACTACTCTCACGCCATCCTCGATTATTGCGTCGGCGACCGCACTGGTTGTGCGGGAAGCCTGGCGAGCTGATTCAGCGATGCGTTCAGCCGTTCTGTCCAATACTGTTTGGGACATGGTCCCCTCCTTCGTAGTTTGAGAGCCAACGTCGAGTCTGCCGAGTCTGCGGCCCTGAATTACTGCGGCTTCTCATCCCCCTTCGGTTTTTCATTCTGCTGCTGCTTTTTCTCTTCCGCCTTCATAGGAGCCGGCTGTGGCCGCTGCTGCGGTGCTGACCGTGTTTCCGGAGGAGGAGGAGTGCGTTCAGGCTGCGAACGCTCGTTCGGCGGCGGAGTCATGGGCCGCTGAGCAGGCTCACTGCGGTTCGGCTCTGTCCGACTGTTTGGCTGTGCTGCTGGAGCACGATTCGGTTCCGGTTGTCGTTCCGGCTGTGCCGTAGACGGACGGTTGGGTTCTGGCCTATTCGGCTCGGGCTGATTCGGCCGTGCGGATGGAACTCGGTTCGGTTCCGGCTGGCTATTCGGGGCCGGCCGATCCCCGCGAGCAGCATTGTTCTCTGGATGCGCGACCGGCGCATTGGCCGGTGGCTGAACTGCGGCACGATTTACGGGAGCATTGTAAGGTGTTCCTGTAGGTTTCGCGTGCACAACGGCTCGGTCACTGAAGGCTCCTGGCTTAGGAGTAGCCGCGACTGGTGGCGTACCATGGTTCACTGAAGCGCGTAACTCTGGTTGTGCGCGCGCAGCCTGCTCGTGTTGCGTTTGAGCGGCCACGGGCGGCGTATGTCTCTCACGTGCCGCAGCTTCTTCTTCGGGCCTCGGACGCGCAGTGATCCCGCCATTGCCGCCGTTGTAGCTAATCCGGTTCACCGTGGTGGTGTTGTTGATCACGGTTGTGTTGTAAACATTGTGAATGTTGGTGACGTTCACATTGTTCACGGAACGGTTGTAATAGAACTGCCCGTTCTGCCAACGTCCACCTTGGTAGCCCTCACCGAAGTATCCGTAGCCGTAACTGACTCCGCCATAGAAACCGACCTGCTGCCCCCAGTAGCCCTGGTAGAAGACATAGCCATTGCCGCCCCAACCCCAATAGGCTGGAGTCCAAAGCAAGCCAGGTTGCGGCGCCATCACCCACGTGCCTGGGACCCAGTAGTAGTCGTCGTAATCGTTGGCGTAAGCCCAGTAGCCCGGGGTCCAGAGATAACCCTCGCCGGGACAAAGAGGTTGCTCATAGATGGGGAGTTCTGGCGGGGCGAATGAAATCGATATGCTGACTTGCCCGTAGGCTGCCGCCGACATGGCCAGCAGTACGAGTGCAAACAGCGGCGAACGAATGGAGGACATGATGCGCATTATTCTTCCTCTTGCCGATGATCCTTCGCGTGCCCGGTGGTGCTCTGCTGCTGCGGGTTGCGTGGATTGAACGGCGCGACTCTGGACAAAACAAACCGGAGACTCCGTTTTGTCCGAAAATGGTTCTGGTGAAACTCTCTCATTTCCAGAGTGTCGAAGTCTGAGCAAGAAAGCTCAGTTCGAGATGCGTTCCATGAATTGTCTGGGGTGGTCAATGAGAATGCTCAGACGACTGATCGAAGGACTCGAATCCAAGTTAACGGGCCTTGGCAGCTGACGCGCGCCTTAGTCGTGCCGCTCGCAAAAATGCCGGACTCATCAGAGTCCGGCCTGAAACGTGCCGAATACGTACTGATTATGCGGTCGTGAGGGTCGAATGGTGGGTGTGCCGCCCGCTAACCCATGACCGCGCCTAAGTTAGGCTTCCGACAATCTACCTTATTGACGATTTCAATGACTGTTCAATTTTATACACTTCCGAAAATGAACGTGAGAGACACTTAGGTGTTCGTGATAAGAGGGGGTGCAGCGTGGCTCCGACCGAACCTTCCGTTTCCCACACAGTATTACTGGTGGATGATGACGCCGCTGTTCGCGACATGATGACTGCGACCCTGGAGCACAAAGGGTTTCAGGTGGTCGCAGCTGCTAATGTGACAGAAGCCCTGAGGCACATCACTACAGAGAGCTTCGACGTGCTCTTGACGGATCTGCACATGCCGAATCCGGGCGACGGCTTCACCGTAGTTACTGCAATGCGCCACTCCCAACCGGAGGCGCTTACGCTGCTGGTCAGCGGCTACCCCGACGTGCAGAGCGCCATGGCCGCTATTCTTTTGGAAGCCGACGAAATCATGGTGAAACCGTTCGAGGTCGGGAAACTCGCTGATCTTATCCGCGAAAAGATGCTTACCCGCCGACCTACTCCACGGTTGGAAAAAGAGAGAGTGGGAACGATATTGCAGCGCTGTATGACCGGTGTCGTCGAAGACTGGTTGGTCCGGGCGAAACAGAGTAAAGAACTCAACCACGTTCAACTCAGCGACCAGGAGCGCACCGGACATCTTCCTAAGCTGGTTGAAGATCTAGTGGTCCGCCTGAGCAGCCCCAACGCCGCAGCTAAGGACAGTGATGCTGTCTTTTCCGACGCCGCCAGTGCGCATGGCACGCTGCGATATCGACAAGGCTACACTCCTGCCATGCTGGTGCACGAATCGCGAATCCTCCAGGTGACACTGTTCGGCACACTGCAAAGGAATCTAAGCTGTCTCGATTTCAGCCTTCTCTTACCCGATGTCATGACAATCGCGGACGAAGTGGACGCGCAGTTGACTCAATCGATGGACAGCTACATGAACGCCATGCGGGCGCCGGCGGCAGCGTAACTGCATCATTGCTCTAGCGATTGTCCGCTACGACGATCTGCCGGCCGAGAATGTCCGCGGCTTCCGTAAGTGTCAGGTCATCCGGCATTCGATGGAAGTCGCTGTGGTTCTCGGTCACTAGTACTCCGATTGTCTTGAAGAGCAGAGCTTTGCCCTTCATGTCCACATGCAGGGCAGTCATCTCCCAGTGTCCCGGTATGACTTCCGTTTGCCCAACCTCAAATGTGCTTCCCCTGCTGAGGTGTCCTAACAGTCCGCCTCCGAATTTAACATCCTCCATGAGATGGCCATTCAGCGCTACCAACCTCTCTTGCTTGGCATCGACCGTCATCTCACCTTCCATGCCATGAAAAACGCGGGCTTCGAGCGAAGGAGGCTGAAAAGTTGGATTGGGTCTGAAGTTGAGTGTCACGAGATCGCCCTGGCGGCTGGCATAGCTGAACACAAATACTTCAGGCAGCATCCTGAACAAACGCGCACCTTGTTCTGTTTTCTTGTTGCTCGCCTGCTTTAGTTTCTGCTGCTCATCGGGATGCCTGACGAGCCTCTGTATGCGCTGGTTCTCTTTCTGCAGCTGTTTGGCGTCAAGTGGGTGGCCATCAATCGAAAGAAGTTGACTGAGAGAACCATTCCTCGTCTCGAGGATTTTCTGAACCTGGGTCCTCCCGGAGTCCGCCTTTTCGAGCCGGTACATCCAGTGGCTTTGCTCCTCATTCTGGATTCTCAATTCGTTGGTGACAACCTTTCGTGCTAGGTCGACTGCCGAAATCTCGGGCTTTAGAGAGCCAGATTGGGAGAGTGCATTCGGGCCGAACAGAATGATGGTCAGTATGAGGGCTGCGAGCCGGCTTACTATTCTCAGAGTCCAGGGAAGCGACGCTGCTGTGCGGCACGCTTTGTAATACGTGTGCATCTCGTCATTCCTCCCTTGACGCGAACGCTATGAAAGTCTCGGACCTTCATAAGTGTGCAGCGGTCGGTCCCGGTAAGTTTCATCATGGAACGAAAACACCCGAAAAGATGGTCAAAATCGAGCACTCTTGCTCTGCTGCTTACCGTCGTCCCGCAGTATTCGTGTGGCCGCAGCCTGATTAAAGGCGCGGCTGCGAGGCTGCTGACCCGTGGCCTCGCGGTTTGACAACGGTTGTGCAGAGGCCTAGCATTGAAGTTGAGCGAGCTACGTCTTCTTACTCTTTCAGGTCCTCTGAACTAAGTCAGCCCATCTGAAGTTGTTCCTCTTAGCTTCCCTCTGAAGGAGGAAGTGCGTTATGACCCTATTGACCCGTTGGGATCCTCTCCGTGACTTGGCCACCATGCAAAATCGCCTAAACCGCTTTGTTCGTGAGTCGTATAGCCCCGAAGTCCCGGAAGAAGCGCTAACCACCACCAGCTTCGCGCCGCCGGTCGACATCTACGAAGACGAGCACACGATTGCCGTCAAAATGGAAGTTCCCGGCATCGACGAAAAGGATATTGACGTCCGCATCGAGAACAACACCCTCACCGTCCACGGCGAGCGCAAGCTCGAGAAAGAAGAGAAAGAAGAGAACTTCCGTCGCGTCGAGCGGCAGTACGGAAGCTTCACCCGCTCGTTCACTCTCCCCAGTTCGATAGATACGGGGCAGGTGAGCGCCAACTATGACAAGGGCGTCCTGAAGATCAGCTTGACCAAGAAGGCCGAAGCCAAGCCCAAGCAGATTAAGGTGAATGTCGGCGCCGAAAAAGCGCTTGAAGGCAAAGCTCACGCCAAGGCCGCGTAAGGCCCAGTAATCGTTGAATAAAGTGGGAGGCGGCTGATCTCGCCTCCCGTTTGTTTCTCACATCGAGGGTGAAGGGTAAATCATGAAGAATACGAAATTTGTCGTGAGAGTAAACCGTGGCGTTACTCGAGCTCTTGAATACGTGCAGCGGATTGATCGCCCTCGCATCCAGATGACAACTGACCGTAAGCTGGCACTCCTGATGGGAAGGCTCACGGCTGAAGACGCTGTACAATCCATTCAGACTTCACGGTGCTGCCCTGAATTAGTGCCTGTAGAGGTCTAAAGACTAGATCCGGCTCACGGGTCCAATCAAAGCGCAATCGAAGTGCAATATTCTCGAAGTCCTTACGTGATATGATGAACGTGAGGTGGTTACCACCTTCCCCTCTTTCAGGTTCCCTGAACTAAGTCAGCCCATCTGAAGTTCACCCTCCTTAGGCTTTTCTAGAAAGCCGCGTACTCCATGCATTCGAATGCGATCCTGCACGAAGCGACTCAACTCTACAACGTGAGCGACCGTCTGGACTTGCTGGCGGAACAACATCCCCTGGTCTCAGAAGCGCTCATCACGATCTCGGGGAGTGTTCGTAACACCGCAACTATATTGGAGGTTCTGGTGGCGACTAGAATGGGGTCCATCTCCGGACCGGATCCAGCAAATGCCTGATTTGCTTGAGGCTAAAGAGGCGAAGCTAATCGTGGAGAACAATGTTCAGAAGGGAACTATGAACTTTAAGCCCGCTCTCGCCATAGTCAAGGAAGCCTAACTCTCGGAAGCGATTCATGAAAAAACTGACCCGCGACCGGGTTGTGCCGATCATGTCTGCGAGGGTCTCCTGGCTGATTTTGGGGATTACAGTCTCAGGCGCTCCTTCTTTCCCGAAGTGAGCAAGCAATAGCAGAAGCCGAGCCAGCCTCTTTTCGCTCGAATTGAAGAGTTGATCGACCAGATCCTCTTCATATCGGATGTTTCGTGCCAATAAATAAGCCACGAATAGATCGGAGAACGTGTGTTCGCGGTGAAGCGCAAGCATCATAGCTTTCTTTTCAATGCGCAGAAGTTCGCAATCCGTCATTGCAGTTGCAGAACCCATTCGTAAAGCTTGTCCGGCCAGGCTCCCTTCTCCGAAGAACTGTCCCTCGCCTAAAATGCCCAGCGTTGCTTCCTTGCCAATCTTGGATACGACAGTGAGTCTAATCTTGCCTGCCTGGATGTAGAACACGGCGTCGGCCGGATCGCCTTGCACAAAGATTGTTTGTTTTTTTGGAAAGGCCACGGTTTTTCTACCCTCGCCGATGGTGGCAAGGAATTTCCGTGGGTCGAAATCGGACTTTTTCTTCGCCAGCGCGGTTGGTGCGATCAAAGGTCTCTTCTCCGTAAGCGACACCCTGTGACATTATCTCCGAACCTGGATCCCCAAGGGTGGTCAATTTTGCTCACAATTGCGAGAAACCTGGGCGCACCCAAGCCCGACCGAAGGCAGGTGTGAGCAATATTGGCCATCGTCGTCGACCGTTCACGTGGTCCAATACGAGCGCCCGAGTAAACGGGGCGGTACCCGTATGGCCAAACAGCGACTTCCTTTCAACCCGAAAACCTTCCTCACAACTATTGGCATTGGCCGGGAGATGATGTCTTTCACGAAGGGGCAAACGATTTACTCCCGAAATGATGCGGCAGACACCATATTTGTCATTCAAGAAGGAAAGGTAAAACTCAGCGTTACGCCCAAAGCCGGGAAGGAAGCAATCCTCGCCATATTGGGTGATGGGGATTTTGTTGGCAAAGATTCCATCGCCGGTGAACCTTCCCGCACGGCCTCGGCTAGCGCGATGACAGACTGCACCGTGCTGCGAATCAATAAACACGCGATGCTTCTCGCCCTGACCAGGCATGTGAAGTTGGCAAACATGTTTTGGGCTTATGTGTTGGCGAGGAACATCCGATACCAACAAGATTTGGTTGACCAACATTGCAATTCCAGCGAGAAACGACTAGCCCGAGTTCTGTTACTGCTTGCCCACTTCGACGGGCATGGAGCAAGTGAAACGACGATGCCGAAAATACATCATGAGATTCTGGCAGAGATGGTTGGGACGACCCGTTCGCGCATTAGCTTTTTCATGAAACGGTTCAAACAATCCGGCTTCATCTATTACGAGAATAAAGGCAAGCTGTTGCGAGTTCATCGGACGCTCTTTGCTTTTTGCAGCCAATAGGGTCCGAAGATGGACCCCAGCCATGATCCTCCGAGCCACAGTCTTCCGTGTTGAACCGCAGCGCCATCTCGTCCCTGTGAGCAACGCTCCGCGAAGGCATAGATTGTTGGCGACATCCCGCATTCTGTAATCGAGGTTACCGATGTCGCGCGATGTGCGTTGGAAAACTGAGCAAAAGTGCGCAGTCTTGCAACCGGGAAACGTCGCATCATGCGGTCATGAAGACTAGGGAACTCACCCCGAAACAGATATTGTCGGTGCCTTGTACTACGTGTGGTGCTGCCGTCGGGGAAGCTTGTGAACTACATACGGGCGCCCCACGCACCGAGCCACACCGAGATCGGAAACTCTCTGCAGCCGAGGCCGTGGAAACGAAAACCGGCAGAGGATAGCAGCCTTGTGAGGCGAGAACGCCGATCAGGCTAGGAATTGGATCTGCTGTGTCTATTGGTGGAACATCACGATGACGCTCATTGACCTTTGGGTCAGACAATTCCCAAGGATATAGCTGTAAGCCGTGGGCGCCGGGCCACCATTCGATCCCCGGCAGACCCAACAGGAGGCCATGCTTGTACGGAGAAGACCGCAACAGCCACAGTAGATTATTTATCCAGCAACACTCCCAGTTCGTCGTCTTCGCCTCGGGCTTTCACGTATTGCGCTTTCCCAATTGTTCCTGCGCCGTTCGGGCCCATCTCGTAGTAAACCTTCGCTTCTAATGGGAATTTCTTCAGTGCCTCTATTAGTTGTTTCACTGTCCACTCTTGAACTGCCATAGTTTCCCCCTTTTACACGGCCAGATCAGGCTGCCCGGGTCGTTTCACTGCAGGCGCAGGTAAGACAAATCAGAAAAGGAAAGAGGGCAAGAACGAAGTAGTACGCCAGCGCCGCGGAAAACGCCATGGTGTGATTCTTTTCCATGTCGCGAACAACGTTGACCGCAGCGTTCTTAAAGTGAAGTAAACGCACAGAAGATCAATGAGCGGGGCTGCTCGCGACAGTCGGCGCCGGAGCCACGACCTTTAACTGGTCCAACTCGGTCAGCACGGCTTGCCAGCGCACCCCGTCCTTCTTCGTCTCGATCGGTACCGAGAGGTCGGAATAAAACTGCAGGATGTTATCGCGTAGCTCCGGCGATGTCAGATCGAACTTGCGCTCCGACAATTGACCCAGCAACTTAGCGTACGTATCGTCAGTCAGCGAGTATTCTGCCGCCTTGGTCGCTTGACCACTGTCAAAATCGCAATTGGCCAGTACTAGTGTGTCAGTGCGCACCTGTTCGAGAAATGCCCGGTATTGATCGACGGTCGTATTGATGCTCTTGATATACAGATCCTCGGTTTGCGGGGTTGGGTTGTTGAATGCCAGTCCTTTGAAGGGACCGATTTTCGGCATGTAGCGCAGGAGGGTCGATAAGATCCGCGTGCCCACGCCCGGCTTCACGTAGTCTTTCCCCCATTCTTTCTCATAGTTGGATCGAGAAAGCCGGTACAAGAACTTCCGCTTCGCAAAATTCGGCGTCTCGCGCATCAGGTCTTTCTTATGCGTTTGCAGCGCGACCTTCGTCATTTGCGGAATGAGCCGGCTGACTGCGAAGCGATAGGAGCCCACCGCCATGTCCTCGTGGGTAAGCACGCCTTTCAACTCCACTCCGTAGACAACAGGAAAGACCCGTTCCAACAAAGACTTGGATACCTGGAATCCAATGAAATCGTGATACTGCTGTGACGCATATCGATTCTTCGCAACCTGCACTGTGTCGAAGCCGAACTCCGTTTTCAAGTGAGCGGTCTTGTCCTGCGCGTAACGCACCGACTGGCCAAACTTCGCCCGGAGCTTCGGATACTGAATGGCGACGGACCGGTTCACGGCCGGGTGGCCGGCAATATCCGATGCATAGTGCGACAAGGCGCCCAAGGCGAAAGCATACTCGTCGACATCTTGGCTTTCGAGCAGCAACTCACGAACAAAGTCTCCGCTGCGGACGTAGTGCACCAAGTCACTGAATTCTCTGCTGCCGAAGGGGTAGTACCCGAGATCCTGGATGACGGCGCCTCCATAAGCGTAGGCATGGGCCTCGGTAATCTGCTCCTCCGTCAGTCCCGGATAGCGCTGGAGCAGGAGGGGGCGAATCGCATCGCTCCAGAGCAGGTCTACGATTTCCTCGTGGGTCAGAACGGAATATGCGGACGAGCTAGTGTAGGACATGAGCACGATAAGCAGAACTGTTCCTACACGTATGATGAAATGGCGCCAACTACCGACGTTGGCGCCTTTCGACATGGAGGTGTACCACATGGTTCAGATGCGTCCGAGAACCAGAAGAACAACGACAACCAGGAGAATCAACCCTACTCCTCCGGTCGGGGCATAACCCCAGCTTCTGCTGTGCGACCATCGTGGTAGCGCACCGAGAAGCGCCAAGACCAAAATCACGATCAATATGGTTCCAAGCATGGTTTGCTCCTTTTTTCTGTCTTCAGAACAGGACACCGTTTATAGAGTGCAGCCTCTCCCGAGGCTGCACCGCATACAGCGCTACATCGAGATGCTGATCGCTAATCCCACGCGAGGATAGCGGCGGTTGTAAAGGTAATAACCGTTGTCGACGTAGGTGACGTAAACGTCGTCATTGTCATACCAGTCGTTGCCCCAGTATTCCGGCCACGGGTCAACCAGACTGATCCAATAGCCCTGATACTGGAAGCGTGGATATCCACCAACGACCAGGAAGGGCAGGCCGTAGATGCGGAACCCATGGTCGCGACCAAAGTATCCACGGTAGCGGTCGTCGGGAATGCGGTAGCCGTTGTAGCCGCCACGTTGTTGCCAGTTGCGGTGGTCAGAGTCCCAGCGTTGTGAACGGTGCTCTCGCCACGCGCTCTGCTGGACGCGCTGCTGTTCCTGACTGCGCTGAGGATGCTGGTTGCCCCGCTGTTGAGCATGCTGCTGTTGCCCGTTGTGGTCCTGCCGCTGCTGTTGCTGGGCATGCTGTTGCGGCCTGTTCTGATCTTGCCCTTGCTGTTGTTGAGCATGCTGCGGTTGCCCGTTGTGGTCCTGCCGCTGCTGTTGCTGAGCATGCTGTTGCGGCTTGTTCTGATCTTGCCGCTGTTGTTGCTGAGCATGCTGCTGTTCAGGCTTGGCCTGCTCATGCTTGCTCTGTTGCTGTCCAGGATGGTCTTGCTTCTGGTCCTGCTGCTCGTGCTGTGCGTAAGCAGGAGCAGCGATTCCGAGAAGCAAAGACAGAATGCCGATGCCGGCGATTCTAATTGCGTTCATTTGTGTTGCCTCTGTTCCTTCTAAGTGCCTACGCGTGCTCTAGCGCAAGCTTCCAGTTGTTGCGTTGACCGGGCTGCCGATGGCTTCGCCAGACACGAGAAGTTCCACTCTCCGGTTCTGTTGCCGACCAGCGGAGTTGTCGTTGGAGGCGACCGGCAAAGTGTTGCCGAAGCCTCTGGCTGAAACCGAATTTGACGCTACCCCTTCTTGCACCAGATAATCGCGCACCGAGCCGGCGCGGTTTTCGGACAGCGTTTGATTCATTGCATCGCCGCCCACATTGTCGGTGTAGCCGCCGACTTCAATGTTGAGTCCAGGGTAGGCGAGCAGAATACCGGCGACTTTCGCCAGCTTCTCGCGTGCCCCCGGTTTCAACGAGTACTTCCCAGTGTCAAACAGCACATCGGACATGCTGACGATGAGTCCGCGCGCGCTGTCGCGAGTCTGCAAGATAGAGTTCAACTGCTCGGACAATTTCGCGCGCAGAGCCGCTTTGTCGGTTTCCGCCTGTTGCACGTTCAACTGGGCTTGCTGTGCCGCCAAGCGAGATTGGTCCGCATCCGCCTGTGCTGCCGAGAGTGCCGTAGCTGACGAGGCCTGGGTTGCGGCCATGTCTGATTGAGCCTTCGCGGTGGCAGCTTGTGCATCAGCAGCGTCATTGCGAGCCTTCGCTGCATCGGACTCCGCCTGAGTCTTGGCAACCTGGGCATTTGCTGCATCGGATTCGGCTTGCGCCTTCGCCGTTTGAGCTTTCGCTGTATCGTACAGAGCCTGGTCTTTCTGGCGATTGGCGTCGTCGGCCTGGCTTTGCGATCTCGCCTGAGCATCCGCTGAATCCTGACGTTCATTGGCGAGGTTTGCATCGTCCATCTTCTTGACTGCGATTGCGCGTGCATCTTCGGCAGTCTGCACCGCCTCGCGGGACATCGCGATCAGCGGTTTTCGATCGATATGTTTGTTGGTGGCAGCGCTATCCGCATTGTTCATCAATTGAACGGCGTGCTGGTAACTGTCTGGAGCATACTGTTCGGCGCCCTCGGATTGAGCGATGCGCAGCGCATTCCTCGCCTCGAAGAATTCCAATGGCAACTTGGCATTCAAGACCACGGGATCGAACTTGTAGCCAGTGGGAATGTAGCCGCCACGTTCCATCAGTTCGTACTTTGCGTTTACTGCTTCGGTAGTTCCCTTAGTGTTTTCGCGAACCACATTCTCGAGAATCACGACATTGCTGGGCTGGCGAACCGCATAATAAGGTTCCGCGGTGACAATCAGGGCAAATGCCTGAAGGTCGGTGGTCACGTTCAGCTTGCTGCGATGGTTCCCACCAAGCAGGACTTCACCCAGGTTCACGGCTCGGCCTTCGGGCGAAATCGCCCACAGGACATAGGTCAGATACTCATTGCCGAATGCCGTCGGCTTCTGCAGATCGCCAAATTCGGCCTCGATCGCGATCGACCCGCGCTTGCTGTTGATCTCCGCAACGCCGTTGGCGGACGGCATCAGATCCGTCCCCGCGAAATCCAGTTTTGAAGATCCGCTGCGATGCTGATAATTGACCGCTTGAACGCTGCGGCTGATGACGGTTACACGGAAGGTGGGCGTCGGGCTTGTGGGCTCGACGGTTAGAGTTGTCTGCGAATTAGTTTGAGCAAGCGCGCTCAAACTGAGGGTGAGGCCGACTGCTAGTAGAAACGGAGTCTTCAAAGTATCTCCTTGTGGCAGATGTCTGCCCATAATGGATGGTGAGAAATCTCGGATTCTTGCGTTCAGCTTTGTGCTTGGTATCCCCTACGGGAACATCAGCGTGCCGACATGAATTCGGGACAACGAATGAAACAGCCCGAACACATTCATCAGCCATAGAACCACAGCGATGACCACGACGCCGTTCAGGATTGACTTGATGGTTCCTTGCATGGGAATGAATCGATTCACCAGCCACAGCAAGACACCCACCACCACCAAAACTTCAAGAAGTTGAATTAGAGGCATGATCTTTGACCTTCCTTGTTTCGCGGGCTACGCCCCTCATCCGCCTGGAGGTTTTCTGCCCTGAATTCGATTTTCGAACCTTTAGAGTTGGCTTGTGTTCGCCGCAAGGTTTGGCGGCACACACGGACGGAACTGATTCGCTGGATGTAGTCGCTCTGCGTGACACCAACCGCAGCGACCAAATAGAGAAAGCTGCGATTCAGCGGCCGCAGCCTCTGTCTACACACTCAACAGAATGAAGAATGACAGATACGGGACTTCGCGTCTGAGCAAGATAGCTCACACGCAGACATTAGGAGTCGGGCGTGGAAGCAGAAGCACTCGAAGCCAATGGCACGGCGGAGCGCCACGCAGCGCTCGTCATGCTGGAGCAAATTCCTGATACGAAGCCAGTGACCGTGGGCGGAGCCAAGCGATAGGACACTGCAGATTTCGTGGCCGAATGTCGACATCTGGGAGTAACGCCGCACGGGGCGCAAAACGATGGGCGCTCCGTAAGAACTTGAGAGTCTGCTGCCTGGATGATCCGACAAGCCTATGCGTGCTCAACGACGGCTGATTTCGTTCGCTTGCTGTTGCGGATTTGTTCCGCGGTGAACTCGCCTCCGCAAACGCTGCAACGCCAGCCAGGGGACGCGGCGTGCGCAATGACTGCCACTCCCGGCTGATCTGCGCGCCTGGCTCTCACCAACTCGCTACCGCATTGTGGACACTCTCTTTGAATCATAAGCTCCGGTAGAAGAACGTTTCCTCCCGTTTCTGGAGGATTAGTTGTCAGGGTGGATCGTGCGAGACTCCTCAACCGTGAGTCTGGAAGGATCACAATAGCCGTACCCTTTCACACAAGCCGCGTAATTGCGCTTATGCTCGGCGTCGGCCAGCGCCTTGGTTTCAGTGATGCTCAGTTTTGCATAGTCACATGTCGGCTGCCCTTCCTTGCAATCCGAAAGGTTGCGCCGGTGTTCTGAATAGGCTGTCTGTTTCGCTTGCTCCGGGGTGAGTTTGGAATGGTCGCACTCATCCCAGCCATTCGCACAATTTTGCGCGTTGCGCTGGTGTTCCGCAGCAGTTGCATCTCTGGTTTGTGAAGGGGTCAACTGGGCGCGATCGCACGACCCGGAGCCGGCTGCACAGTCGGAGGCATTGATCTGGCCCGTCGCGATGTTCACTTCCTGGGTCTCCGCGGGAGTCAGTTTGGATCGATCGCAGGCGGCCCATCCATCCTTGCAGGCGACGAGATTGCGCTGTTGTTGCGCTGCGGCCATATCGCGGGCCTCGAATGACGTCAGTTTGGTTCGGTCGCAGGACTGCATCCCGTCGTTGCAATCGGACACGTTTCGCTGGTGGTCGGCCACCGTCAACGCAATCGTTTCCGGCTCCGTGAGTCTTGAACGGTCACAGGAATCGTAGCCGTTCCGGCAGTTCACAACGTTTTGCCGCTGGACAGCGAGAGCCACGTCCGTCGCTTCCGACTGACTCAACCTGGAATGGTCGCAGGTGTCACGACCAGCTTTGCACTCCGCCAGGTTGTGCGAAAGATCATGCGAAAGATCAGTGGACTGAGCAAATGCCAAAATCGGCCACAGGCTGAGACAGGCTACTTGCACACCAAAACACTTCCGTAAGCTGATCTTCATCTTCGCGTCCCTTCGATCGAAACCTGCCTTCGATTTCTGTCAACTGTAATGTTCGCAGCAGATCATCAATAATAGCTGGTCCGAATTGCTCACTTTATGTTCTGTTCCTCACGCTGCCCGTAAGTCCACGAACGAGAGCTGCTCCTGCATTTGTCCCGCAAACGAGCACTTTTGCACAGAAGTACCAGAGTTTCCGTGTCATTGTGAGCTTGTCAAGCTGAGAAGAAATGCGGAGTGACTATGGATCCTGTCTTGCACCCGTTCCTCGTCCGTATTCGCAGCCTGCGTGCTTTCATTGCGGCTTCGCTGAGGAAGATGCTTAGAGTGGAAGCGCATGACGGCGATTTCGCGTCGCAGCGGATGTGTCCGTTCTGTGGGCTCATCACCCCACGCTTCGAAACCTGTTGCCTGGAGTGTGGCAAGGCACTTAAACCAGCCTAAAGCGGCGCAGACCCTTCAAGCACAGTTGCAGTGATCAGGGAGAATGCCCTTCCTCGATCGCCATTAGTTGGGCGGGATCCCGGTGTATACACAGTAATGATCTAGCGGCAGGCTCACAATTGAAGCCAGACCGTCAAACTTCCAGCCCCTAAACAGTCGTTAGATTATCTCAGAAGTCGACCGCTACTACGTTTTACTTTGTCCGCTGGTTAAGGCCCAGATCATCTGGAGCTCTGGAAAAAGCCCGCAGCACAACTCCTAGCACCACGCACAGCACCACTGCTCCTAACACGATTGCTAACGCGAGAAAACCGCCGGTTTTCATGAACTGAGGTGCCAGCGCCAAGGCTGAGGCTTCCGGCGCGAGCAAACAGACCATAACCACGCAGAGTGCACCCGCAAAAGTCATAAACGATTTCATAACATCTCCTCTAACGTCTCTGAAGTGCTGGCAATGAGCAGGTTCTGAGAACCGTCGCCTTATCAGGTCGCAAGAGGTTCGCGGCCAGGTGGTCAATGCCAGTATCGAGACTTACCTTTTCGATTACTGGTCAATGTTGACCACAGTGACCTCATGGCAAGAATTCCGAGAGTGTTCGGACCAGAGGCGCTAAACCGTGAGGAACTGCACTGGAGCCGGCATGGCTGTGAATCGCGCTCCAGCTGACAACGGATCAGTCGCCCGCGCCGCACCCCATTGGATTGCGGGTGCGTGCGGGCAAGTATTACTTTGCTAGTTCAGAACTGTGGCTTGCTACCTGTTTCCATGAGCCGTCCTGCCGAACAAATGTGTCCGTCGATAAAATCGTTCGTGCGCGAGGTCCGCCGTGATACAAGGAGTCATAGGTGCTCTTGTACGTGGCGATAGCGGTGTCGCCGTAGATCCGTACGTTGAGGTCGGTGATCGCTTCACTATTGGTCTTGTTATTCTTGCTGTCTTTCATGTCCGCCAAAATCGATTGCTTCGTTTCCCAGTTCCCCCAACTCGATCCACCGCTGAAGTTGTCCGCGTAGTTATTCTCGACATAGGACGGGTCTCCGGCTGTGTCCGCTTTTACCGAAGCATTTTCCATTTGCGTGATCGTAGCCACGGCCGCGACATCGACAGTCGCGGCACTTTTCTTGTCGGCGCCCGCGGCTGCAAGAGCTGTGACTGCTGAAGCCAGAACTAGAAGAACCATCATGGATTTCGTGAAACGCATGCCAACCTCCTAGGTTGTGATCGCACTAAGGGAGGAGTACTTCAGATGTGCTGACTTAGCTCAGGAGATCTGACAGAGCGGAAGGAAGGATCGCTCAGTTGCGACGATAGGCTTAGTTAGTAAGATTGTCAAACGTCAAACGCGGCCGTTCCTACGCAACCGTGTCAACGGGCTAGTCGTGGAGGACGACGTTGAGCAGCGAACTGTGGACCTGCAGCGCGCCTTCGGAACCGCCGGCGTAGTTAATGAAGCCTAGTCTCCTGAATCGGTTCATGAAGAAGCTGACTCGCGAACGGGTCGTCCCAACCATTTCGGCCAGGGTCTCTTGGCTCATCCTAGGGACTACGGTCTCAGGAATGCCGTCCTTGCCAAAATGAGCAAGCAAGAGGAGAACGCGGGCCAGTCTCTTTTCACTGGAGTTGAACAGTTGGTCGACAAGATCCTCTTCGTAACGGATATTCCGCGCCAAGAGATAGGCGACGAACATTTCGGAGAATGCGGGTTCGCGGTGCAGTACTTCAATCATCGATTTCTTCTCCACACGCAGAATCTCGCAATCGGTCATCGCAACCGCAGAGCCCATACGCAAGAGCTGACCTGCGAGAGAGCCCTCACCAAAAAAGTTCCTCTCGCCCACGATAGCGATCGTCGCTTCCTTGCCAATCTTGGACACGACCGTGAGTCTTACTTTGCCTTTCTGGACATAAAAGACAGCATCCGCTCCGTCGCCTTGCGCAAATATCACCCTCTTCTTCGGAACAGACAGAATCTTCCGCCCCTCCCCAATGGTCGCAAGGAAAGTGCTGGGATCGAACCTGTTGTTTCTTTTCGCTGCCAGCGCGACTCTCATCCCTTACGAGTATAGTCCCACGACAGAAACTAATTTACACGGAGGTCGTGCGTCCTCATTCCATCGAGTCGGGCGCTTGCCCGGCAAGTTCTCCAGAGTGGTCACTTTTGAGCAGCTTTGTTGCGCATCCGGTATCACAATGAGTGTGAAGTAAAACGCAAGACACCACTACCGGATCAGGAGAACTATGCCATCAACTGTTCAAGTCGGCACGATTCTGATGAAGGAGTGGCCCGGGATGCCGCAGCTTATCGGGTTTGAAACGGACCCCGTCTTCGGAGAGTGGAGCGTGGTCAAGATGCCGGACGCATTCGCTCTTGATCGCAAGCTCCATGCTACCGGATGGAGTTTCTTTTTCATGGCTGGGGAAGTCAAGGCGATGTTCTTCGGATCTCTGAGGGCCGCAAAGGTTCGGAGCGCGTTGAAGCGGATTTTGGCCAAGGTAAAGCCGCAGCACTTCAATGGTCTTGAGGTTACCGGGATCGTTCCCCGGCATTTCCTTGGCGTGCCCTATGTGACTGTGTCCGCGCATTCTCGCCACATGCAACACAGTTGCAATCTGGACAGCGCGGAAACACGCCAGACATCTCAGGATGACGCGGAATGGGCCAACGGTTGAGTTGACGTCAAGCAGTCGCACGACTCGGTACCCAGGAGCTTTCATTTGACGGAACGGATGGATCTGTACATTGGGGTGTTTGTGACCTTGATGTTTCTGGTCGGATGTTTCGTCCTTGCCGCAAGTGTACGGGAACGATCTGAGGACCGCAGACGTTTGCAAGGTTCAGCGGCGAGGCAGCGGCCTCCCGCAGAAAGCAAGCCACTATGAACCCGAATGGAAATCTGGAACGAATCCTTGAATCAGCAGTTGTCATGTCCTGGGCCGACTTGATGCGCGGCACTCCCACTGGCTTGATTCACATTGAATACGGTTTTGCTGCCGGCGGAACGATGGACTATCTCAAGGTATGGTCATCCCTCACCCGCGGTCATTGGCTTCTGGCCTGCACGTATTGGATGTCAGCGAGCACGTTTCACGGCGCCGGCGTTGGCTTTGAGAATGGATATAAATCCGAAGGTCTGGCGCACACTCTGGAAATTGCGATGCAACACCAAACCTCGTTTGTGCTTCCCCCCAACCTCGGCCGGCAGGGACTGCTCCAGATTTCCTCGCCTACGGTAGAGGAGATTGCCGCCGCCACGGCTCTGATAGACGTCGCCTTCGACCGTCTGGCTGCAATGCCAGCCGTCGCCTGAGGGTCTCCACGCAATTCACTTCTCCAAGGCCGCCAAGCGGCGGTCTCGATGGGGTTCTGTTCGTGGCAGGCCAGTGCTGAGTTCACACTTTTCACCCCGCTTCGCGCCGCACGTGGGGCAACGCACCGCCAGCGCTTCGTTCTCTGTGACTTTCATGCCTACACATTGCACGGTTCCTAACCACAAAGATGGTCAATTGTGACCATCGCGTGGTCCTACCGGAGGCGCATCATTTCTGTAGAAGGGTGTACCGCCACTGCTATGGCTGCGACTGCAAGTATGTGAATATCGCCGCCTCGTAGCTGCATTCTTATTCCTGGGAGCAATACCATGTTCAGTCAATTGGCTCCGTACGCGAGCAGAGTTCCTGAACCACCGCCCGCTCATATACGAGCACTGTCCGATTCGAGCCGCACTCAACAGCCCCCAGCGCCTGAGATCCCATATAAGCCTTACTCCGAAGAGACTGCGCTGTCTGAAGCGCCCTATAAGCCCTACGACGAAAAGCCTGCTCTCTCCGAACCGCCGTATAAGCCTTACGGCGAAAAGCCTGCGCTGGATGAGGTTCCTTACGAACCGTACAAAGGCATCTAGCGGTGGGCCGATATCCGTCGAGTAGCCTGCCACCTGAACGCAATCAGACGTAACTAAAAAGGAGAAATCATGACCAACATCAAATTTGTTGTAAGAGTGAGCCGCGGCGCTGCTCGCGCCCCTGCTTACGTACAGAGGATTGATCCGAGCCCCGTCCGGATGACTACTAACCGCAAGCTGGCACTGATGATGGGAAGAATTACAGCCGAGGATGCGGTTAAGTCCCTGCAAACTTCCCATTGCATCCCGGAGTTAGTGCCCGTGTCGGTAGCTGTCTAGTCGCTAACGCACTTTCTCCGCGATATGCCACGATTTGCGCCGGGCAAAGTTATTTGCACAAGTGAGCAATTTTGTACAGGCACTCCATGGCTAGAGTCTTACCATCACGCAACCGTGGTTTGGGGCTCCCTTCGTATTTTGGTGTTCATATAGAGGTCGTTCCCCGGCAGATCCAAGGACCCGCATGGCCTCTCGGGCAAGAGGAGAAACGGCCATGAAATCGCCCTACGGTCTCGATATCCTCGACAACTGCGTGACCTGCACGGTGCGGGAGCAGCATCTTTTCTGCAATCTTTCTCCGTCCGCGGTGCAGCGACTGAATGACATCACGTCCCCCGCGATCTATCCTCGTGGTGCAATGCTCTTCATTGAGGGCCAGCAGGGACGTGGGGCTTTCGTGCTTTGCACCGGCAAGGCAAAGCTGTCTACCACTTCGCGGGAAGGCCGGACCATCATCACTAACATTTCCGACCATGGAGACGTGCTGGGACTCAACGCGACGATTTCCAACCGACCCTATGAAGTGACCGCCGAGATGGTCGAACCAGGACAAGCTAATTTCATCCCCTCCGATGCCTTGCTGCAATTTCTGCGCGACTTTGCGGAAGTAGCGCTGCGGGTGGCTCGGCAACTCAGCCACAACTACTATTCGGCCCACGAGGAAATTCGAACCCTGGGATTAACCAACTCCCCGGGACAAAAGTTTGCCAAACTCCTGCTCGGGTGGTCCGCGGAACGGGGAGACTCTAGCCATTCTCTGCAGCTTCATTTAGGCCTGACGCACGAGGAAATCGCGGAGATGATCGGCACCACACGCGAGACCGTCAGCCGTTTATTTTCCAACTTCAAGACGAGGCAATTCATCCAGTCGAATGGCGCCCGCTTGGTGATCCTGAACAGGTCTGCACTGGAAAGAATGGTACAGATGTGAATCGGCTGGATTGTGCTGGCATGTCCTGCCGTATAACCGGATCGGCATCAAAAGCAACCGCACTCCACCATGGACATACTCTCTCCACTCATCTTGCTCCACCAAAACGGATACAAGGCTCTCACGGAAACCGCCAGTGCCGAGGATTTGCAACTTGCTGTGGTGGAAGTTCAAGACGAGGTTCTTTGCCGCGCACAAGGCGACACCGATGAGGCGGATAGCAAGCGCAGGTGAAGCTGGAGCCGCCAGTACAAGCCACAGTGCGAGATCGGAGTCGAAGATATGTAGATCCGCGCTTTTACCGTGCCGCCAGCTTCCAGTTGGTCTGATCGCTTCTCATCTCATGAGCCGTGATGTTGTAAGCATGCACGACGGTCCACGGACGAGGATCACCGTCGCACTGCAGAATCATTCCGGGCTTCGGTTTGAGGGCAGCGTCGAGCCATGTCAGCGTGTGGGTCGTGGCAGTTCTTAGTTCGACTTGGATGACGTGCCCCATTGTGCTTAACCCCCGTGGAGAGCGGCGCCGTGTGAACAAGGTTCCAAGTCATGGTTGCAAGTATCTTTGGACCTACCGTGACAGAGGTCTCACAGGTGTCGCTCTGTCGACTCAAATTTCGCGCCAAAACAGATATAACACTGGGCTTCTAGGTGCGACTGGTCAATTTTGAACAGTCCGCGAGTAGAGTCGCGTTGAATACTGATAGAAGGTAAATCCACGTGCGTGGTCGCCAACGCCAAGCCAAAGGCGAGAGTGTCTAACTGTCAGGTTGTTTCAAAAAGTGCCAGCATTCGCGCGAGTGCTCGGGAGAACGAGCCCCTTCTGGGCACCGGTTCTTACCAAGCTTAGGAACAAATGTCCCTGCTGAACACCGCATTCTCCGAAAGGACCTTGGAAGTAGTCGCCCCTCGCACTGCCTTACGTGACGGGCCTTCAGCCGTGCGAGCACCATTGCCGTCGAAGGCCATGCTTCCCAGTCGAATCGCCGTGATCGGCAATTATCTTCCGCGACATTGTGGGATCGCTACTTTTACGACGGACCTGTGCGCAGCCATATTGACGGAATGCGGATCAGCTCGTTTGTTGGCGCTCCCGGTCAACGACACCGAGGAAGGATACAACTATCCCGATCGCGTGAGATGGTCGCTCACACAAGATGATGTGAAGTCGTATCAGGAGGCCGCCGAATTCCTGAATTTCAACAACATCGACATGGTATGCCTGCAGCACGAGTATGGAATCTTCGGTGGTCCAGCCGGAAGCCACATCTTGCATCTGCTGCGCGGTCTCAAAATGCCGGTGGTAACCACTCTGCACACCGTTTTGCGTGAGCCCAATCCTGACCAAATGCTGGTGATGGAAGAGATCGCGGAACTCTCAGACCGTCTCATAGTCATGAGCCAGCTGTCCTCCCAGTTTCTGCAGGAAATCTTTAAGGTGCCCGGCCGTAAGATCGACATGGTGCCACATGGAGTTCCGGACCTGCCTTTCCTGGATCCGAATTTCTACAAGGACCGCTTTGGTGTGGAAGGGAAAGCCGTTCTCGTCACGTTCGGCCTGCTCTCGCCGAACAAAGGAATCGAAAACGTAATCCAGGCTCTGCCGCAGATTCTCTCCAAGCACAAGAACGTTGCGTACATCGTCGCAGGCGCGACTCATCCTCACATCCTGCGCCGCGAAGGCGACAAGTATCGAGCCAGTTTGCAGGCTTTGGCGAAGGAAATGGGGGTCGAATCGCAAGTTATCTTCCACAACCGCTTCGTCAGTCCCGAGGAGATGGTTGGGTTCATTGGCGCCGCCGACATCTACATCACTCCCTATCGCCATGAGGCGCAGGTGGTTTCCGGAACGCTGGCCTATGCGTTAGGTGCGGGCAAAGCGATTATCTCGACACCCTACTGGCATGCCATCGAACTGTTGGACGACAAAAGAGGGGCACTGGTCCCATTCCAGAACCCCGATGCGATTGCGCATAAGACAGTTGAACTCCTCGATACTCCAGCCATTCGGCACGCTATGCGCAAACGTGCTTACCTGTTCGCGCGAGAGATGGTATGGAAGCGAGTGGCCCAAGGGTACATGGAAAGTTTTTCTCGCGTCCGCCGCGACCGCTTAGAGAATCCAAGAGTCCAGTTCTCCGCGCGCCTGACTGAAAAATCGCTAGGGCAGTTGCCCGAATTGAACCTCCACCACTTGCATCAAATGACCGACGACACCGGAGTCCTGCAGCACGCGATCTTCACGGTCCCGAACCGCTGCGAGGGCTACACAACGGACGACAACGCCCGCGCTCTGATACTTGCCGTGCTGCTGGAACGCCTCGACGAAGATCGGTTTGGGAAGTCAGGGTTGCGTTCTGGAAAGCCCGCTGGTTTGTACCTGTCGTTTCTGGAGCATGCGTTTCATTCTGCGAGGGGCAGATTCAAGAACTTTCTTGGCTACGATCGTCACTGGAACGAGACTGAGGGGTCCGAAGACTGTCACGGGCGCGCCTTGTGGGCGCTGGGGACGGTTTTAGGCCGATCCCAGGATCAGGGGTGTCGGGGCGCCGCCGGTCGCTTGTTCGAACTTTCGCTCCCCGCGGTCCTGGAGTTCAGCAGTCCGCGAGCATGGGCATACACGCTACTCGGAATTCAGGAATATCTCGACTCGTACCAAGGAGATCGCGATGCGCAGAAAGTGCGCTCCGCCCTCAGTCGACGGCTGCTCGAAATGTATGAGTCAATTCGAAGACCGGACTGGAAATGGTTTGAGAACGTTCTGGCCTACGGAAACGCGAGATTGCCCCAATGTCTTCTGTTAACAGGCGCAGCATGCTCGGATGATCGTATGGTTTCCGCTGGTCTCGAATCGCTCGATTGGCTCTCAACCGTGCAACACTGCGAGATCAACCGTCACTTTGTGCCGATCGGTTCGCAAGGCTTCTATCGCCAGGATGGCGAGAAGGCCCGCTTTGATCAACAGCCGCTGGAAGCCGCAGGCGCGGTTTCTGCTTGCTTGCAAGCATACCGGGTAACGGGTGACAGCCGCTGGCGTAGTGAGGCCTGGTCCGCGTTCAATTGGTTCCTCGGCGACAATGACCTGCAGTTGCCTCTGTATGATTCCGCAACCGGCGGCTGCCGGGACGGCCTGCATCCCGACCGCGCCAATCAGAACCAGGGAGCAGAATCTACTTTATCGTTCTTAACGGCCCTGCTCGAAATGCAATCTCTACAAGAGCCTGAACAAAAGGAAATCTTTTCATGACCGTGCCCGTAGAAAAGCAAGTGAGCTTTCTGAACGCTCGCTTCGAACCACTACTTCTTCGCCATCCCAAGAATCCGATCTTGACGAGCAAAGACTGGCCATATCCGATCAACAGCGTCTTCAACGCCGGCGCAACGCTTTTGGCGGATGGCACAACCCTGCTGCTTTGTCGCGTGGAAGATCGCCGCGGCCTGTCGCATCTTTGCGCCGCACGCTCTCGCAACGGTGTCGACGGATGGCAGATTGATCGTGAGCCCACATTGCTGGCCGACCCAAAGAGCTATCCGGAAGAAATCTGGGGCATTGAAGATCCTCGCATCACATTCGTCCCCGAACTGCAGCAATATGTCGTTACTTTTACTTCTTATTCGCGCGGCGGCCCCGGCGTGTCGCTAGCTCTGACGAAAGACTTTCACACCTTTGAACGGTTCGGCGTGATCATGCCGCCCGACGACAAAGACTCGGCTCTTCTGCCTCGAAGAATCGACGGGTGCTGGGCCTTAATTCATCGCCCCATGACCACGCTCGGATCACACATGTGGATTTCCTATTCTCCTGACCTGCGTTATTGGGGCAGACACAGGCTCATGCTGGAAGCCCGCCGCGGGGCTTGGTGGGACGCCAACAAAATCGGGTTATCGCCCCCACCTGTCGAGACCTCCAGAGGATGGCTCGTGTTCTATCACGGCGTGCGGCACACCCCCTCCGGCTGCTTGTACCGATTGGGCTTGGCGCTCTTCGATCTGGAGAATCCGGAGAAGTGCCTGCTCCGGGGAGATTCGTGGATCTTTGGGCCAGAAACCTCCTACGAACGCCATGGCGACGTGGACGATGTCGTGTTCCCCTGCGGATACACGATGGATCCCGATGGTGACACGCTCAACATCTATTACGGAGCCGCGGATTGCGCGATTGCCCTGGCTCGGGCCAGCGTTCGCTCTCTGCTCGATTGGCTGGACGCTAATGGAAGTTGCGAACGCCGCCAGCGAGCGCAGGATGTATGAAACTGTTGCTGGGGGTCTTTCAGTTTATCTTCGGGTGCCGGCACCGTCACCTCAGCCGTGTGTTCACGATCAAACACCGCACATACAAGGTTTGCTTCGACTGCGGTGCGGAATTTGACTTACCAGATGCTCACGCAGCTAGTAGGATCTAACTCCCGCGAAATCGAAATCTAGGCTGTTGCTGGCATTGCCATCGGCTCGACGGGGTCGCATGGCGGTCAAAACTGAAGCGGGCGCTTCACAATATTCGAGCGGCACGAAACTCTGGATGCTGCGCGCGCTTTTGGCGCTTGGGCGTCGCCGCAAACCGACAACGGTCTCAGCTTGTGCTCCTGCCCGCTGAGCCGATTTAAGCTTTGCCCTCCCTGTGTTCGGTAGAGTTCGCTACCGGTTCAAAAAGTCAATCAACGAGAAAACGAAGAATAGGCCGCCTCCGGGAATATTTTGCCAGCGCGTCGGTTGTATCCGTGTAGAGACGTCAGTCTGCACGAACGTAGCACGGTGAGGGTGCATTGAATCCGTTTGATCCGAGGACGGTCTTCCTTGCCAAGCACGCGCAACACGTGGTGCTGATCCACTTTCCTATCGCTTTGCTGATTGCCGCTGTGGCGTTCGACCTGATCGCCGAGCGAACCAAGCGGCCTGGAATGTCCGAGACAGCCTATTACAACCTGCTGGTCGCGGCGATATCAACCGGGCCGGTCCTCGTGACCGGACTGCTCGCCTGGCAGTTTCAACT
>Ga0075030_100000446_pt1 | contig 35667 bp, 26 predicted proteins | sample LitLauG_LLR_2012_FD_71393 | JGI IMG/M metagenome (GOLD analysis project Ga0075030, IMG submission 71393) | Freshwater sediment microbial communities from Pennsylvania, USA - Little Laurel Run_MetaG_LLR_2012 | ecosystem: Environmental > Aquatic > Freshwater > Creek > Sediment | place: USA...
CGATTTGCCTCAGTTAATTTCTACTCGAAACGGGGTTGTTGCCTCATGGAAGTTTCTATTCCAAATCAGTTGGAGAACCCGGACCTTCTGGTGATTATACAGGAGGTTCGCTTCCATGGGGTTAATCATGCAGGAACGCCATGCCGTAACCCGGGAGCTGAGCTCCCGCTTTCATCGCGCGTCCAAGAAGGAGCGCAGTGCACTCCTCAACGACTTTGTTGAACTAACCGGGTACAACCGGTCTTACGCCTCGTTTATTTTGAGAACCTGCGGGATCAAGCAGGTGCGCATGATTGCAGGCAAGCGCACTGTCTTTATCCCGGCTCAGGCGCGGCCAGCGGGGGCCCCACGGAAGCGTTCAGGGCCTTACCGGACCAAGGCCTTCCTCGATGCCCTCAGACAGTTCTGGGCCCTCTCCGATGGGCTCTGTGGCAAGCTCCTGGTGGCGTTTATCCGCGAGATCGTCCCTCTGCTGGAGCGGCAAAAAAGACTTCTTGTCCCTCAGCCGGCGATCCGCGAGCAACTGATATCCGTCAGCGCTGCAACGATCGATCGTATCCTGGCCAAGACCAAGCGCGAGAGCAGGCTCAAAGGCCGCTCGCTCACCCGCCCGGGAACGCTGCTGAAGCATCAGATCCCGGTCAGAACCTTTGCCGATTGGGACGATGTCCAGCCGGGGTTCTGCGAGGGGGATCTCGTCGGCCACGACGGCGGGAGTGCTTATGGTGAGTTCTGCTGCACGCTCACCCTTACCGATGTGGCGACAACCTGGACCGAGACGGAAGCCGCGAAAAATAAGGCCCGTTCGAATGTTTTTCCTGCGATCGAGACTGCCCGCGCCAGGCTTCCGTTTGATCTCCTGGGCCTCAACACCGACAACGGGGGTGAGTTCATCAACGCCCATCTCATACAATACTGCCAGGACGAGCACCTCACCTTTACCCGCGGTCGCCCCTACCGCAAGAACGACAACTGCTACGTCGAACAGAAGAACAACTCCATCGTCCGGCACCTGGTCGGGTACTACCGCTACGACACCCCCGAGCAACTGGAACTCCTCCGGAAACTCTACCGGGTCGCACGACTATACACCAACTTCTTCGTGCCGGTCATGAAGCTCAAAGAGAAGCTCAGGCACGGGAGCAAGCTCACGCGACGTTACGACGAGCCGCAGACACCCTACAAACGGGTCCTGGCGCATCCCCAGATCCAGGAGCAGGTCAAACGTAAGCTCACGCGACAGTATGAGAGCCTCAATGTCGTCGAACTCAAACGGGTCCTGAATCGACTGCAGCAGGCTCTCTTCCGCTCTGCCATTGAGGCTGGCCCCCCGCCTCAGTTACCCCCCCACGTCCGGATCCTGAGCCCCGACCATCCCTGGCGCAAAGTGGGCACACTCGCTCGCAAGACACGACCGCAACAACCGGGAGACCCTTCCCACGCAGGGGGGGGAACACCATCTTGACTTCAACAACTAAAATCGCAACACTCTAAGCCCTCCCCCACCCAAAGGGGCTCAAAACCATGAGTAGAAACTTAACTGAGGCAACGAGACACCTTTCGAGTAGAAACTTAGCTGAGGCAACTAGTGAGATGACGAAAAACGAGCGACGATTCGCGCGAAGTTACAGATATTATCGAAGCGCACATAGCTCACAAAGGGGGAAAGGTAATCCGGTAGACGTGAGTGTGATTGCATGTCGGCGAGGGGGGAGGTATCTTTCGAGAATAGAGGCTCCCTCTTTTGATGGATTTAGTGTCCAGGGCTGAAAAGGAGTGACTTGATGATCTCGACCTATCTCAAAATGGCTTTCCGACAGTTCAGGCGATACAAGACCTATTCCATCATCAATATTGTGGGCTTATCGACTGGCCTCGCGGCATGTTTTATCATTATGATTTACGTCAGATATCAGATGAGTTTCGACGGGTACAATGACAACTTGGAGAACACATATCTCGTCACCACCCAGAAGCAGGCATTCGGCTGGACAGAACCTGAAACACCTTTCGTCCTCGGTCCCACAATGCGAGCTGAGATTTCGGGCGTAAAAGAAATAGCACGGTGGGGTCTGATGCGAAGCGTAATTCAATACAAGGAGAAAGTATTCAAAGAAAATGCCTGTGTATTCGCCGACCCTGAGCTATTCAACGTGCTCACACTTCCCCTTGTGCAGGGGGAGACGAGTGCGATCGCGAACACAAGAGATTTTCTCGTCATCAGTGAATCGATTGCAAGAAAATACTTCGGCGGAAATAGTCCCCTTGGGGAAATCGTAATTCTTCGGTGCAGGGGGATCGCCTACTCGTTGAAAGTTACTGCGGTAATGAAGGACATACCCAAGACGTCAACTCTCGTCGCCGACGCTATCGGACCGCTGTACATCAGACAACAATTTGTGAAGGACATCTATGCCAAATCGAAAATAGATCCTGCAACCTCGTGGACTGCTCTGGGGGTGAACACATACGCGCTCGTGGCATCGTCGGGAAACATCCCACTGGTGGAGTCTGGGCTCGCCGGGATTTCGAAGCGCCACGTTGACCCCGCATGGCAGGAATCTTATCACCTTTTCCCTCTGAAGGATGTCTACTTTCACTCATCCTTCATGAAGAACAACCTGTTTCCTCTGGGTGACGTCACAAACGTGTACGTCTTTACTTTTGTGGCTTTCCTCCTTCTCTTCATTGCAAGCGTCAATTATCTCATGCTCGGTCTGGGCAGAGCGAGCCTTCGGACACGAGAAGTAGGGGTCCGAAAGGTATTTGGCGCTCTTAATTCAGACCTCTTCTGGCAGACCCTCGTGGAAGCGGTATTCCTGACGATTCTCTCGCTCCCAGCCGCACTCGTATTGGTCGAGCTACTTCTTCAGAGGCTTACAGGGCTTCTCGGAACTCAGATCTCCGAATCGTATTTCCATGGTTGGCAGTATATCGTCGGATTTGTCATCGTCACGATTGCAGTCGGGATAGTGGCAGGCGGCTATATCTCGACATACATTGCGAAGTTCAATCCGACGGAAATACTCAAAGGAAAGCTATCAGCAGGATCGCGCAAATTGTTTCTAAGACGAGGGCTCATGATAAGTCAAATGATTGTTTTTCTGGGCTTGACACTTGCCTCAATCACGATATTCCGGCAGCTTCGACTGTTTCAGAACGGGGAGATAGGTTTTGCCAAGGATCAAATTATGGTCTATTATCCCGAAACCGACGAATTTGGGAGAACATTCGATGCCTTTAAGGCTGAGATTCAGCAAAACCCAAGAGTCGCCGGTGTTACTGGCGCCAATTTTCTCCCAATGACGGAAAGTAGATCGGTAGGGAAGATTCCGAGAAAGGACCATCCTGATGAGGAAGTCTCGGTCGAGGGAATTACCGTGGACCCCGATTTTATTGAAACAATGAGGATGAAAATGGTTTTGGGCGTCAGCTTTCACGGTCGCGTGCCTGAGAATCCCGGAAGTGTTTGCATCGTCAATGAGACTGCAGCAAAGGAGCTTGGTCTCGCCGGCCCTGTTGGTGATTTGGTTGGAAAGTCTGTTGTGATTGGTGTCGTATCTGATTTCAACATGCATTCCCTTCATGAACATATCATGCCATTAATGATCACACAAGGGACTGAAAGGAGAGAGATCGCGGTTCGAATCATTCCGGGTGATACCCGGGAGACGGCAGAATGGATCGCGGGAATGGGTGCCAGGTTTAATGGCGGGAAGCCTCTGGAGTTTGAATCGTTTGATGAACGGCTTGGCGGTTTATACACGCAGGAACAAAAATTTGCGGATGTCATGTCTTACGCGACAGGGCTCGCCATATTCGTCGCCTGCCTCGGGATCTTCGGAATGTCGATATTTGTCTGTCAGCAGAAAGTGAAAGAGATTGGAATCAGAAAGGTCCTGGGGGCGTCCCTTGGTGATGTGTACTATAAGCTGACCGGGGAATTTGTAGTCATGATCGTCATCTCCGCCTTCGTTGCGTTTCCAGTTGCATCATATCTTGTCAACCAGTGGTTGCAGCAATTCGTCAAGCGGGTCGATATCGGCCTGTGGGACTTTTTTTTGACGGCAGTCGTTGATGTGGTTGTCGTTCTTGCGACTGTAAGTTATCAAGCCATCAGGGCTGCACGAGCGAATCCCATTCTAAATCTCCGTTATGAATGAACAATGAAAACCTCTTGGCCTAAGACCTCAGCCAGATTCAAGACTACGCATTCCCAAACAGCCCGCGCGGTGACCTGCAAGGCCGCAGGGAAATCCAGTCCCCCGGGTTGTGATAATCCTGCCTCTAGCGGGTCCCCGTTCAGATCGTGTACTGAAATCCCAGGTATCCTGCGACGACGTTTTCACCCCTGAAGCTCCGACCGAGTGAGATGAGTATGTGATCGTTTTCGCTCAGGTTGATGTACCCGCCGAGATCGAATCCCGCGCCGGGAGTTCCATCCCGGGTGTCCGTAGTGTGATAGTACAGCTCTCCCCCCGCCGTGAGCGTCTCCGAGAAATCGTACTGCGCCTCCCAGCCCGCGAACATCCAGTTCGTTCGTCCGGCTCCCGGAGTATACCAGTATCCGGCGCCGCCGTATGTCGTAAACTTTCCCCAGCTTTTCTGAAGCCAGACGGGGAGGTATACCTGCGTGCTTCCCTGGCCGAGCTGACGCGATGCGTCCCCGGTGGGGATTTCGACGAGCGGGAATAGGCCTGCCTGGGGGGAGCCGTCGGATTCTTCGAGGAATCTGTACTTCACCCCGAGTTCCGTATCCGAATATCCGTACGCGTTCCCGCTCCCCGAGCGGATGTAGCCCATCGGGGCGACGAGGTGAAGCTGCACGTTCGGAAACGCCCCGAAATTCACCTCGAAGTGGGGGAGCGTCGCGTCGGTCTCCTCTCTTGCGAACGACTGCTCCGAGGCGACGTAAAACTCCCAGTGGTGAAAATCGACCGGCTGGGGGTCGTCGGTCTTGAATGGCGGGCCGCTCCTGCCTGCCTCAGGCAGGAACATGAGGAAGAGAAGAAGGAGCAATACCCGGAGTCGGCCGTTCATGTGACGCTTTTTCCTCAGGTCAGTCATGTGATTGCAGGGGGGTTCGCCTACCGGTGTTCCTTTTGCGTGCGGCGGATGATCCAGGCTCCTGCGACGCACACGGCGCTTCCGGCCACGGCCACGAGGGCAACCTGTTCCCCCCGCACAGCCACGCCCAGCACGAGCGCCACCACCGGGATGAGAAACGTGGTGGCCGAGGCACGCGTTGCCCCCAGCCGGCCGGCTGCCACAGCCAGCGTCACGAACGCAATGCCGGTGCCGAGAGCGCCGAGCGCGATAAGCGAGAGAAGGGGGCCCGCCGTCCAGTGCGCAGACATGAGATCGGGTAAACCCAGCGGTGCCGTCAGGATCAGCCCCACTCCCTGTGCACGCCAGATGACAGGGAGCGCGCCGTTCCGCTGCTGGAGGGGGCGGGCGAGGTTCAGTGCGAAGCCGTATGAAATCAGCGCGGCCAGAATCAGGAGCACCCCGTCGACGCTGCTCTCCCCCTCGTGGATCGTCGGGAGCGCGACGAGCACGGTTCCCAGGATCCCTACGGCGAGTCCCACGACGATTCCACGCGAAGGAGCCCGGCGGGAGAGGAAGGTTGCCACGGTGACGGTAAAGAGAGGATTCGCGCCGTTCAGCATCCCCGTGACGGCGGAGGAGACGTGCTGCTCGGCAAAGGGGAACATGCTGAGCGGGAATGCGAGCCACAGGACGCCGAGCAGTGCGACGCCGGCGCGGTCGGTCCGTGCGACGGGCCGGCGCGCGGCGGGGAAGAGCGCGAGCGTTGCAAAGCCGATCAGTATGCGGACGAACGTGACGCCCGCCGGCCCGATGGCCTGCAATCCTTCGGCGATAAAAAGGAACGATGCGCCCCAGATGACTCCGGGGACGACGAGGAGAACCCAGTCCGGGATCCTCCCCTCTCCGTGCCGCGGGGCGACCGGGCCTGTGCCGGCGCTCTCTATTTTTTTACCGCGGCGTTGAGCGCGGCCCCCTTCTCCCGGAGCCGCTCGAACATGGGATCCGTCCGACCCCTCGATCGTATCGCTATGAGGTAGTCGTCGTTGGATCGCGTCCCGACAATCCTTCCTACCTCCTGTCCGTCTGCATCCGCGAAGAGAAACGTCGGGAATGCCTTCACCCCGTACCGCCTTGCCACGGAAGCCCCCGGCCCCTTTTCCGCGTTGAGCTTCAGCGAGACAAATTGACTGTCGATCGCCCCGCGGATCCGCCTGTCCCCGAACACGACTCTGGGGACCTGCCTGCACGGAACGCACCAGTCCGTGTAGAAATAGACGAATATGGACTTCTGAAGATTTCGGGCCTTCTTCATGGCGGCCGTGAGATCGGGCTGTTCAAACCGGACCTGCGCCCGGGGGGTGAATGAAACGACGAAACAGAGGAAGAGAATCGCGGTGAAATGTCGCGTCATGGAGGGTCTCTGTGTTCGGCCTGTAGTGTATCCAATGATTTGTTGCACCCGGCGACGGGCGACGAGGCGAATATCAAGGGGCCGTGACTCACTCGTGACCACGCCTATCCTGGACTATAGACTGGTTCCCCCGCTTCTGAAACGAACGCATGGCGGGCGGAGTTCCTTCGCGGGCTTCCGTTTTCCCCCCCTCCTCGATGTATGTATTAATGTAGCTTGTACAGGCCACGGCGGGGTCGTGCGAGAGGATCCCGGAGTTCGTATGCTGGATGACCTCGACGCTCCCGGCGCCTATGATCCTGCAGAGTGAAATGAGTGTAAGGAGCGCAGGCCGTGAATCGACGAACGCCTCGTCGACCTCGTCCCCCGCGAGCGAACGGAGGACGCGAAGACTTGCACGATCCTCCTCTTCCGCCTGGCGGCTAATCTTGTAATGAGAGAAATCCAGGCTCGCCAGGACCAGCGCATCGCCCGTCTCCTCCGCAATGACCCGCGCGAGCTTTACGCAGTCGCGCCTCTCTGCGGTCTTCTTATAGATGATCGGCACGATCCTGGCGCCGGGGAACGTCCGCCGGATGAACGGGACGAGCGCTCCGATAGAGTGCTCGTTGACGAACGGCTCCTCCTCGACGCGGGCGAGACCCGTGGCGGCGATTCTCCGGATCTTCGCGGTGTCGGGCTCGACGAATCCGAAAGGGGTCCTCCACCGGAGCGCCGATATCGCTATGGGGGAGCGTCCCCGCGCATGATGGTTCGGGCCGATAAGTATGATCGTCCCCGGGTGGACGCGACGGGCAAGCCCTGTGAAATACCGGGCAATCAGGTCCCGTATGTACAGATGGTGCGAAATCGTCCCGGCCCTGATACTGCAGGACCTTCCCTCAGCCGGGCCGGCGCAGCAGGCCGGCCCTTTCCCCCACACTTCTTCAGGGCTCTCTCCCGCGGACCTGTACGCGTTCGCGTAGAGCGCTGTGTCGTCGGCGAACGATGCATACTGGTAGTGCAGGTAAAACGGGCGGGGGGGGCCTCCGGCCCGGGCGCGCACATCCGCCGCCTCAGGATTCATGCGCCCGGTCATTGTGCCGCCGGACGGATACCACGCCGCTGCGAATGCGAAACTCACGAGCGCCGACCCCGCGGCGAATATCCCCCGCAACCCCTTCAATGCCTGACGATGGATCGGAGCCCGCGGGCCCAGTCGGGCTCCCGCGATTCCAGGGGCTTCCTGTTCGCTGCGTAGACGATCCCCTTCCACTGTTCGTCCGTCAACCGGTTGCTTATCGGTGCGGTGAATTCATAGACGCTGTACACATAGCCGATGCAGATGCGCGTGCCGCCGTTGTCCTTCACGGCGACGTAGATCTGCTGGGGCGCACCGACGGCGTCCTCCAGCGCCAGCATCTCTCCCGGGAACGCGTCCGTGTGCGTGTCCGTGACAAGCGCCATCTGCTTGAACTGGTCCTCGATGATGTCTCCCGCGTCCTCGGGGAGAATGATCGGGGCTATTTTTTGCGCAAAAAGGAGAATCGATTCGTATTCATCGCTCGTGATCTCCGCGTTCATGAGCTCCTTCTGAGCGATGGAGCGGAGGTTGACAAGCTGATCGTAGAATACGCCCAGTTTCTTCTCGTACTCCGCGGGGAGAAGCCCCAGCCCCGCGAATCTCACGCGGGTCCTGTCGACGAGGTAGACGATCCTGTTCAGGAACTCGATATCCGGCTCGACGTAGCTCCTCGGCTGCGGGGGCGGGGTGGGCACCGCCTCGTCTTCCCCCTCCCCCTGCTCGGCATAACTCTGTTTGGAGAGGAGAAATGTGTCGTGCTTCAACTCAGTCCACGAACCCACGGCGGTCATCAGCCCCTTGGTGGCCCATTTCCTCCCCCTCATGAAGTAGGGATATCCCGGGCCTTTTTCCTGGATCAGCGGCCTGAGCGCGTTGATCCAGCAGAGGTAGAGGGTCCTGGTCCATTCCGCGGGGGGATAGTCGTTAAACTCCCCCTTCAGCCTGGCGAGCTGTTCCGGATAGCTCGGGACGGAGGAGCAGCGCTCGAGGAGTTCGTCCGCGACGGGGGAGCCGAGTATGCTCATGACGTCGAGGACCGTGGGCATATTCCGCGGGTGATCGTCAGACCCCACGCGGGGCGATGTCAGCTCGGAGAACATATAGGCGTCCGGCGTCGTCCTCTGCCCCATGAAGCGGAACCCCCGCTCGATCGAATTTGCGCTGTCGGGATCCCGCAGCCTGTTCCCGGAGATTTTCGGCGAAGCCCGGTGCGACGCTGCATCCATGAACTGGTGGAGCTTCGCCGGGTCGGCGAACTCGTCCGGATTGAGTATCTCCCCGTATATCGCTCTCATCATCCCGGCATAGTCGTAAAAACTCAGGTCGTCCGATTCCCCGGCCACAAACTCCGTGGGCCTGTACAGTTTCTCCCACAGGTCGCGGTTCTCCGGGCTGTTCATGAGATGCGTCAGAAGCAGCGCCTGGAGCGTGAGCGTGTCGGACTTCGCCGTGAATGACCTCCGCCCGTACCACATCATCGCCTTGAAATACCGCGTCAGGTCCCTGTTGATCGTGTAATGTCCCCGGGGCTTGTACTGCGAGTAATCCTCCTGAAATCCCATGAGCGGGGACGCGTGGAACCCCGATGCGTCGTTGATGAGCCGCAATTCCCAGCCGGTCAGCTCCTTCGCTTCCTCCGGGATGCTCACGGAATCGTTCAGAAGCCTGGCGGCGACCGACAGAAATGCGACGTTCCCTTTTGCCGCGCGCATCATGAGCGGGGAACCGGCATGCTGCATCTGCCCGACGCTCTGGCGGAGGAGGCTCGCCGTAAGCTCGTCGAGGATCGGGAGGAACCTCTTCTGTTCGACGCTCTGGAACATCCTGTCGAATACGACATGAAACACGTGCATGAGGAAATCGGAGGAGATGAACACCGGGACCGTGCTGTAGCTTTGCCCGTAGTTGAACACGTACAGGTCGTTATAGCGGTCCACCATGTCGTCCGTTGTCAGTTCCGCGCGGGGGGGGACCTCCCGGACGAAGAATCCTTCCCGCGAAAGGATGTTCATCTCGGCCGGCGTCAGTCGCTGTCGCGAGGTGGAATCGAAATAATTCCAGGTGAGGGTCGATGGAATGTCTTCGATCTGGGGGGTGAGCGTATCCGGCCACGTGATGAACTTGATGATCACCGGTTTGCTCTCCGCGGCAAGCGCCGTATCCCCGGGGGCCGCTGTTGTCGAATCGGGACGGGCCGCGGTCTTCTGCTCTTCATTTTTCCTGCTGCATCCACCCGCAAACAGCCCGGCAATCGCACACAGGAGGATCGCTGTTTTCGGCATAGTCATGATCGGTCTCCGGCTGTCAGTACAGCATGTAGTTCTTCGCTCTCTTCCTGAATCCGTCGAGGTCTTTTTCAAGAAATGGTTTCACGTCCCCGTACATCATCCGTTTCGTGAAGAGGATTCGCACGCTGTCGCTCCCCGCAACCCTGTCGAACGCGTTCAGCCTCCCGGGATCAGCCATCGCAAAAGGGTTGTTCTCCGGAGAGATCTCGTGCAGCGCCTGCATGACAAGGAACTGGATGCTCATCAGGCATGCCCCGGCCCCGGGCGCGATATGGACCTGCACCCCGTGCAGCTCCGCGTCCTTGAATTTGCCGTAGAACGGGGTGAAGCTGGTCGCCCGGAAGAGCACCCCGGGAAGGTTGAGGTCGTTCAGTTGCGATGCGAGCGCCCTCCCGTCGATCCATCCGGCGGCAAACTCCTGGAACGGGACGGTGTATCCCACCCCCTCCGAGATGACCCCGAGCTCCCCCAGGAGTCCCGATGAAACGTAATACGCGGGAGAGTGCGATTCGGGGACGTGCGGCGACGTCGGCACCCAGGGGAGCCCGGTCTCGGAAAACGTCATTCCCCGCTTCCAGCCTCTCATGGGGATCACGGTGAGCGCGCAGCGGACGCCCCCGGCAAGCAAACCCTCGCCGTTGAGATACTGTGCGAGCTCTCCGCACGTGAGGCCGTACACGTAGGGAACAGGGTACTGGCTGACGAACGATTGAAACGCTTTCTCCGGGATGTTTCCTTCCACCCTCACACCTCCGAGCGGGTCCGGCCTGTCGAGCACGACAAACGGAATCTTGCCTGCGGCGGCGGCTTCCATCGCAAGTCCCATCGTGCTGATGTACGTGTACGATCTGCAGCCGATATCCTGAATGTCGTACACGAGTATATCGATCCCGTTCAGCATTTCGGGGGTCGGCTTCCGCGTCCTGCCGTAGAGCGAGTAGACGGGGAGTCCCGTCACCCTGTCGGTGTCCGAGTCTACACGGTCGCCCGCCGCGTGATCTCCGCGTGCGCCGTGTTCCGGCCCGAAGAGGGCCGCAAGTCTTACCCCGGGGGCAGAGGCGAGTATGTCGATGGTGGACCGGAGATGGGAATCGACCCCCGTCGGGTTCGTGATGAGTCCGACCCGCTTCCCTTTCAAAGGGGCGAAGTTCTCCTCACGGAGAACCTCGATTCCCGTCGTGACCTGGGGGGGCCGTGCGAACGACGCGCCGGTCAGAACGATCGAAGTGAGAAGGAAGAGTGCCGGTTTCATTGGGAAAGTCGGTCTGTTTGCTCAATTTCTTGCAAATAAACCGAAACTGCAATATATTTGTCTAACAGTTCAGTTGGAGGGAAGGCCATGTTCGAAAACGTCGGCGGCGGAGAGCTTCTCGTCATCCTTTTCGTGATCCTGATTTTCTTCGGGCCGAAAAAGATGCCGGAGCTCGGCAAGAATCTAGGCAAGGGAATCCGCGAATTCAAGAACGCGATGAAGGATATTCAGGATGGCGTCGAGAAATCCATGAAGGATCCTCCGCCTCCCCCTCCCCCGCCGCCGGAGGCGAAGTAGTTCACCTGCTCTCCCGCTGGCTCTTCATCTTCTTCAGAAGGTAGCTCCTGTACGCCTCTGCCGTGTCGACGTCGCTGAGCCGGGGGAGGTTCGATTGTTTCAGACCGAGTCGGTGAACCCTCTCTGACGCCTCTCTGAATACATTCGACGTTCCCCAGGGGAGACCCCGGAAAATCCCTTTCGTGGGTGGCTTCATTCCGATCAGGTAGCAGCCGCCGTCGCTTGCCGGACCTATCACGACGTCGCCGGTGTCGAGTTTCTCGGCGGCCTCCTCCAGGAGCGAAAACTCCAGTCCCGGAATGTCGCTGCTGATGATAATCGCCTTCCCCGCCCGGCGGTGAAACGTGTAATCGAATGCATAGTGGATCCGTTCCCCCGGCTCCCCTCCCCGTTCCGCGGCGAAGTGAAATTCTCTCCGGACCCATTCGCGAACCTCTTCCTCCTTCACCTTCGGATCATAGAACAGGTTTACCGACCACCCCGTCTCGAGCGCTTCCTGCCCGATACGGAATGTGTGAAGAGCGAGGTCGTTGTATACCGTTGCCGCGGGTTGGCCGCCGATCTCCCGTGCGAGCCTCTTCTTCACGTCTCCCGGCCTGGGAAGCGTGGCGAATATTATGAGCGCTTCGGCTGCGGTTCCGGGCTCTCTCCCCCGCTCCCCTTCCTCACCCCTTTTTTGGGGCGTTTTCATGGAACCCGTGAAGTCCATTCTGTGTTCCCCCTGTGAACGGATGGTGTCAGATTTGACAATTTCCCCTTTTTCGCTTAATTACTGAATGAGATTCAGCGTCACATATTCGCCCCTTTTGGACATGGACGGAGATATACGCCCCGCGCATTCCCCTCTCGCGTGCTGCTGTTGTTGTCGCCCCTGTTAAGGTAACGCCCCCCGCTTCCGTTTGAAACGCATAATTTGAGCCCGTTGTTCATTTAATATACAGTTTTTCGAATGATAGATTCTTTGACATACAGGACGGCAGGCGCGCCGGCTCTTATCGATCGGATAGGCAATACCCCCCTCTTGGGACTTCCCGCTTTTCCGGGTATTTCCCCACGTGTGGGGGTGTTTGCCAAGGCGGAATGGTACAATCCCGGGGGTTCCGTCAAGGACAGGGCCGCCCTCAGCATGATACGGGAAGGGGAGAAGAGCGGCGCGCTCAAAAAAGGGAAGACGATAGTGGACGCGACGAGCGGGAACACCGGGATCGCCTATGCGATGATCGGTGCGGCCCTCGGGTACCGCGTCAGGCTGGCCGTGCCGGCCAACGCAAACTCCGAGCGGAAACGGATTCTCGCCGCCTACGGAGCTGAAGTCACGTACACCGACCCCCTGGAGGGGACGGACGGGGCGCAGCTCTTCGTGAAGAAGCTTGTGGCGGAGCGCCCGGAAGAGTACTTTTATCCGGATCAGTACAACAATCCCGCAAACTGGCAGGCCCACTACCGGACAACCGCACTCGAGATCTACCGCCAGTCGGGAGAGGCGGTAACGCATTTTGTCGCGGGGATTGGGACGTCGGGCACGTTTGTGGGAACCGCCCGCCGTCTGAAAGAGATCAACCCGTCGATGCGCTGTATTTCCTTTCAACCCGACACCCCCCTTCACGGACTGGAGGGGCTGAAGCACATCCAGACGGCGATCGTCCCCGGAATTTACGACACGAAGCTTGCAGATGAGCATCTGGAGATTTCAACTGACGAAGCGCATGATATGGCGCGGCACCTGGCGAAAGCGGCGGGGTACCTGGTGGGAGTCTCCTCCGCGGCGTCGATGGTCGCCGCCCTTCATGTCGCCCGCGGGCTGAGCGAAGGGGTCGTCGTCACCGTGTTTCCCGACCACGGCAGCCGGTACCTGAGTGAGCGGTTCTGGGAGGAATGATTCTATGACGGCATTGAAAATCGCAATGACCCACACGGCAATGCACAAGATCAGGGTCCATGCCATGGAGGCGTATCCCGAGGAATGCTGCGGCATACTGATGGGAAACGAAGAAGCGGAGGGGAAGGAAGTCTACGACGTGTACCGGATTGGGAACGCGAAGGAAGAAAACCGGACGCGCCGTTTCCTTATTACCCCCGAAGAGTACAGGAGGGGGGAAGCGGCGGCCGCCGCCGAAGGGCTCGCGGTCATGGGATTTTACCACTCGCATCCCGATCATCCCGCCCGGCCGTCGCAGTTCGACCTTGATCATGCGTGGCCCTGGTGCTCCTACGTCATCGCCGCGGTCGAGCAGCGGATTCCCGCCGCGGTAAAGTCGTGGGTCCTGAAAGAAGACCGGTCGGGGTTCGATGAAGAGATCATCGATGGCATTGAGACCGCTCCCGGCAGGCTGGTGCGCGAACGGGCCGCGATTTCAAAAACAGCGTAATCATCAGGGCAAAGGAGAGCAATGGCAACAAAAGTGTTGATTCCCACGCCGCTCAGGACGTACACCGGGAAACTGGAAAGTGTCACGCTGGAGGGGAACACCGTCGGCGAGCTCCTGCAGAAACTCACGGCGACGTACGCCCCTCTGAAGCGGCACCTCTATGACGACACGGGTGCACTGCGGAACTTCGTGAACGTGTACGTCAACGACGAGGACATCCGCTATCTGCAGAAAGAACAGACGCGTGTATCGGAAAAAGACACGGTGAGCATCATACCGTCGATTGCCGGCGGAAGGAGTGTCTGACATGCGCGAAACAGGCGGAAGGGGAGTCCGGGCGGACGTCCGGCTCTCGCACGAAGAGATTCGGCGGTACGGGCGTCATCTCATCCTCCCCGAGGTGGGGCTCGAAGGACAGATGAAGCTGAAATCCGCGAGCATCCTCCTTGTCGGGGCGGGAGGGCTCGGGTCTCCCCTCGCGCTGTATCTTGCGGCGGCGGGGATCGGGAAAATCGGCATCGTCGATTTCGACGTCGTCGATGAATCAAACCTCCAGCGCCAGGTGCTCCACTCCACGCCGGACGTCGGCAGGCCGAAACTCGATTCCGCGAAGGACCGGATTCACGCCGTCAATCCGAACGTCGAGGTGGAGCTTTTCAGCACGCGCCTGACGTCGGAGAACGCCCTGGGGATCCTCGGCGCCTACGATGTCGTCGCGGACGGGACGGACAATTTTCCGACCCGTTATCTCGTCAACGACGCCTGCGTTCTCCTGCGGAAGCCGAATGTCTACGGGAGCATCTTCCGGTTCGAAGGGCAGGTCTCCGTGTTCTCCGCTCCCGGCGGCCCGTGCTACCGCTGCCTGTATGAGGATCCCCCTCCTCCGGGACTCGTTCCGAGTTGCGCCGAAGGGGGCGTGCTGGGAGTTCTCCCCGGGATCATCGGGACGATACAGGCTGCGGAGACCGTGAAGCTCATCCTGGGAATCGGTGAGCCGCTCGTGGGGAGACTCCTTCTTCTCGATGCGCTCACGATGAAGACCCGTGAACTGAAGTTGAGGCGGAACCCGGAGTGCCCGGTCTGCGGCGAGCATCCGGCGATAACGGAGCTTATCGACTACGAGGCGTTCTGCGGGATCACCCCCCCTGACGCGGAAACGGAAGCCGGGGAATACGCGATATCCGTCACCGATGTCCGGGAAAAACTGGATCGGGGGGAAAATCTGTTTCTTCTTGATGTCCGTGAACCCCAGGAATACCAGATTGCGAATCTCGGCGGTCACCTGATTCCGCTGAACGATCTTCCGCGGCGCGTGCACGAGCTCGATTCTTCCAGGGATATCGTCGTCTACTGCCACAGCGGCATGCGGAGCGGGAAGGCCGTTCAATTCCTGAAACAACTCGGGTTCCGCAAGGTGAAGAACCTCGTCGGAGGCATCGACGCGTGGGCTGCGGTGATCGACCACGACATGCCGCGGTACTAGTCGATGCCTCGCGTGTGCCCGGCGTCACCGCCTCACCTTGACATTGGAGGGGATATAGGGTACTTTGAAGTGTAGAGTAACCAGGTTCTTTCGTATGCTGACACTGCGTCACTCCAGCCGAACCGGGAGTGTGTGCAGAAGAAGCTGAAGCTGCCTCTGGATCCCTCCTACCATTTTCTCCCGCATCTTCGCGCAGCAATCCCGTTCGATACTTTCGGAGACCCTCTCTGTACCTCCCTGCTCTCCCCGTCGCCGCAGTGTCTGCATCCATCGGGTCGAAGGACCCATCGATCGCATACCGGGGGGTAGACAATGAACGCAGAGACAATCAGAGGATTCTTCGAGGGTCGCGTCAAAGCGCGTCTCCTGGCCGCGGAGGCCGGGACGGCGGACGATGACGTGAGACATGCCTCCGACGACGTGCTGACGGACGATCTGTCCGCCGACTTCTTGGTGAGCGCAAACCACCTCGCCGCGCTGTGCGACGCGGTGGTCCGGAATGAAATGAAGCCGTGCCATCTCGAGGTCATCGCGTCGGTTCTCGTCCGGTCCGAACGGTTCACCTGGGATCCGACGACGGTGACCGGTGCGCTAGTCTCGAAGGTCATCTATGCATGGGAAGCGCCGGAGATAAACTACATCCTCTCGGTGGAAACCGTGAAGAAATTCGCCCTGCTTCTCAGGACGGGGGAGGACACGTTCGGCGGTGCCGACTGGTCCGAGCTTCCCTGCGGCGGGGGCTGAGCCCGAGGCCGGGGGGGCATTGAAATTACGCGGAGGGGCGTGGCGCCGGAGGGCGCCGCGCCCCCGACCGCGGAGCTCTCCTTCGGCCGTCGGATCTGCAACTCCCCCCGGCCCCTTACGTACAGTGTGATATGGAATTCCGCGTCGATCCCCCGCTTGTTCCCCGCGCCGCGCCCGGGGACCTGAAGGCCCCCCTCGTGATCGCCTGTACGGCGTTCGTGCTCATGGCGGCGTTTCATGCCGGGTACGGCTACTTCAGGGACGAGCTCTATTACCTTGCGTGCGCCGATCATCTTGCGTGGGGATATGTCGATCAGCCCCCTCTCTCCATCGCACTTCTCGCCGCATGGCGCTGGCTTTTCGGAGACTCGCTCCACGCCATCCGGGTCCCTGCGGCGCTCGCGATAAGCGCCACGTCGTTTCTGACGGCGCTCATGGCCCGGAGGCTCGGCGGCGGGCTGTATGCTCTCTGGCTTTCAGCCCTTTCGGTTGTGGCCGCCGGGATGCTCCTGGGGAGCGGGCGGTCGTATTCGATGAACCCACTCGACATAGTTCTCTGGACCGCCTCTCTCTATATCTGCGTCCGGGTTCTGGCGGGGGACTCTCCGAACCTCTGGCTTGTGTTCGGGGCGGTCGTGGGTCTGGGCCTGCTCAACAAGTACTCGATCGGGTTCATGTGCGCGGGGCTCGCCGTGGGACTCCTGCTGACGCGCGGCCGCAGGCAAATGGCGACGGCGGGATTCTGGGGGGGCGTGCTTGTCGCGTGCCTGCTGTTCCTTCCGCATGTCCTCTGGGAAGTACAGAATGGGTTCCCCTCGCTCGAGTTCATGCACAACGCGAGCCAGATCAAGAACGCGAAAATAGGGCTGGGAGAGTTCATCCGGGGGCAGTTCGACGGGATGAATTACATGAACGGGCCGCTCTGGATCCTCGGTCTCTGCTTCTATTTCTTCCACCCGGAGGGGAAGCGGTTCCGCGCGCTCGGGTGGATGTACGTCGTCGTCTTCTGCATCATGATCGCCGGGAACGGCAAGGTGTACTATCTTTCCGCCTCGTACCCCGTGCTCCTTGCCGGTGGTGCGGTGTTCCTCGAGAAATTCCTCCGCGGGCATGCCGCCTCCCGGGCGTGGCGTGCGCTCCGCGTTGTCTATCCGGGGCTGATCGTCGCGCTCCTTGGCGTCGGCCTTCCGTTCATGCTGCCGGTCCTCCCCGTGGAGAAGTTCATCGCGTACGAGAAGGCGCTCGGCCTGACGCCGAAATCTGAGGAAGTGAGCTCGGTGGGCGAGCTTCCCCAGTACTACGCCGATCAGTTCGGATGGGAGGAGTTTGCCGCGGCGGTGGCGAAGATCTACGGGACGCTTTCTCCGGAGGAACGGAAGCAATGCGTTATCTTCGTGCGCAATTACGGGGAGGCGGGGGCGCTGGATTTCTTCGGGAAGAAATACGGGCTTCCTCCTGCGCTCTGCGCACACAACAGCTACTGGATGTGGGGGCCCGGGGAGCGGACCGGGAATATCGCCATCATTGTGGGGCACGACAGGCTTCTTCGGGATAACCTGAACGACCTGAACCGCCGCTACGCGCGCGTGGAGCTTGCGGGAGCCACGGAGTGCCGTTACGCGATGCCGTACGAGAACGGGCGGCTGATCTTCCTCTGCCGCGGGATGAATACGACGTTCCAGGCCCTCTGGCCGTCGGAGCGGTTCTACATTTAGACGTCCCGCCGGCCACCCGGAGAAACGCGCTATCCACCGTGCACGTTGAACTTCCGCCTGTACCTCCCGGGCGAAGTTCCGTACCGCCGTTCAAATGCCCGCCTGAACGCGTCCGCGCTTCTGAACCCCACAGAATCGGCGAGTTCCTCGATTGTCCTCCCGTGCGTCACGAGCCGTTTCCGTGCCTCACCGAGGCGGAGCGCTTCGACGAATGTCGCGGGTGATGTCCCGAATGTTTTCTTGAACCGGCGGCTGAAGTGTCTCGCGCACAGGTGTGTCCGTCCGGCAAGTGCCTCGACGGAAAGGTCCTGGTCGAGGTGGCCGTTCACCCAGGCGACGAGCTCGGAGAACCGGTCCGCCGACTCGAGCTGGTACTGGAGCGGCTCGGAGTACTGTTCCTGCCCCCCGTCTCTCTTCAGGTACACGACAAGTTCCCTTGCCACGGAGAGCGCGACGCGGGGACCGTGGTCTTCTTCGATGAGCGCGAGCGAAAGATCGATCCCGGCAGTGACCCCCGCACACGTGTAGAAACGCCCGTCCCTGAGGAACAGCGCGTCGGGATCGACGATGAGTCCCGGAAACCGTGCGGCGACGTCCTGGGCGTGACGCCAGTGCGTTGCGACCCGCCGGCCGTCGAGAAGCCCCGTCGGGGCGATGCCGTATATCCCGGTGCATACGGATGCGACTCTCCGGGTTTTCATCGCCCGTTGCATAATCCACCGCGAGATTCTCCGCTGTGTGCCCGGCCTTCGGAGACCTGCGCCCCCCGGGACGATGATCGTGTCGAGGGGGGGTGCATCGGCGAGTGTTGCGTGGGGTGTGAACCGGAGTCCGGATTCGGCCGTGAACGGGGCCCTGCGCTGACCGATGAGTATGACCTCGTAGCACGGCGTGCGCCTGTCCCCACCGGTAACGTCCGTCACCGTGTCGAATGCGTCCGCGGGCCCTGCGATGTCGAGTGCCATAACCCCGTCATATCCGAGCAGCCCGACGCGGCGTGTCCTCATCGTCCCTCCATGCTGACGGTGGAATATACGGCATTTCCGCAAAGTCCCATAGGACTATTATAAGACAATTTCGGACTTATTGCCTCCCGCCGTCACCGCGTCCCCGTCGTCCCGGTCCCCGGGAACCTGCAGGTCCCCCTTCTGCCATAGACCCTTGCACGGCGTCCGCCGGTCGGACGATCGTTTCCAGCGGGAACCTCCCCGCACATGCGGGACGTTTCATATCGAGACGGAATGTGTCGGTGCGCGATGGCATGGCACCCCGGATCTCCGGACTGGAGGTATTCATGGTCAAACCGTTATTATCTCTGTTGGTCCTCGTTTCTCTTTCCGGGTGCGTCAGGAGGGGGGACGCGGGGGTGGAAGGCGCCGCTCTCCCGGCCGCCGCGGGGGGCGCTGCGGTGTCCGGCGGCGGGGGACTCGAGACCGCGACGTTTGCCGGCGGATGCTTCTGGTGCATCGACGCGCCGTTCGAGGATCTCGACGGTGTGCGGAAGGTGGTCTCCGGGTACTCCGGGGGGAACGTCAGGAATCCGACGTACGAACAGGTGTCCACGGGGTCGACGGGACACCTGGAGACCGTGCAGGTCACATTCGATCCGCAGGTGATCTCCTATGCGGAGGTTCTGGACGTCTACTGGAGGGAATTCGACCCGACCGACGCCGGCGGATCGTTTTACGACAGGGGATCGCAGTATGTCTCGGCGATATTCTATCGCAACGGGACGCAGCGGGCGATTGCCGAGGCGACAAAGGAGCTCCTGGGCCGCTCGGGCGTCTTCGGCGCTCCCATCATCACGAAGATTGTCCCCTTTGAAACGTTTTATCCCGCGGAAGATTACCACCAGCATTACTGCAGGACGAATGCGGACCACTACCAATCGTACAGGACCGGCTCCGGGAGGGACGCCTATATCGCGGGCACGTGGGGGAAGACCGCCTGGTCGGATTTTTCGAAGCCGCCGGAAGCTGAATTGCGGAAACGGCTCACCCCGCTCCAGTACCAGGTGACGCAGCAGGACGGGACGGAGAAGCCCTTCGATAATGAATACGACGAAAACAAGAGGGCGGGCATCTATGTCGACCTCGTCTCAGGGGAGCCGCTGTTCAGTTCAACCGACAAATTCGACTCCGGGACGGGCTGGCCGAGTTTTACGAAACCGATCGACCCCCGTATGCTCGTCAAGAAAGCCGACAGTTCGGCGGAAGAGACAAGAGTGGAGGTAAGGAGCCGGTACGGTGATTCCCATCTCGGGCACGTGTTTTATGACGGTCCCCCTCCGACGCGTCTCAGATACTGCATGAATTCCGCTTCGCTGAGATTCATCCCTGTCGACGACATGAAAAAGGAGGGGTACGGCAATTTCCTCTGGCTCTTCAGGTGAAGTGCCGGAGTCAGTGGGCGACTTTCCGGATGGAGTGGGACGGCGCCCTGCGCGGGTGAGAGGAATGATGCATGTGGATCCGGGCGAATATGGCTTTCGCCCCCATGTAGTCCGGCCCCTCCTCTGATCCTACCAGCCTGAAGAATTCACATTCCATGCAGTCTGAGAGCTTCGCGGCAAACGTCCCGCATATCCCCCGCTTGCAGAACGATCCCGCGATCGCCCAGCAGGCCCTCCCTCCGTTCCTGCCGCCGTTCACGCCGTTCGCCCGCTTCTCCGTTGCCGCGCGGCACGGTCCCATCGTGTGGCCCGCATCCATCCCCGGTCCCCTCCCGCAGTTCTTATATTCCCAGCAGTTGGTTTTCCTCATGTCCTTCCTCCAGGCCTTGCCGGAGCGGCTGTTACGTGTAGCGCAATCTGCCCGGTGCGGCAGTGCTGGTCTTGATGACGGCAAATCTCATGCCCCGCGATTTTGCCCGTACAATCTTCAGTGCGACTCTATTCGCGGCGCATGGGATACGCTATCGTAGTCCAGGATGGCTGATTTTGCGCAGGTGGCCGTCTGTCGTCAGAGGAGGACGTCCCCCTCATCTCTCACGCTCGGCTCAAAGCACACTCCCCTGCGCATCGTTGGATGCGCCGGTGCAAATTGGCGCCGGGGACGGCGGTATTGAACGGGTGGCACGGGATTTGGGCGTTCAACCGGGAGCGGCCGGAGGTTTCTGCCGCGTACCTGGAATTTCAAGCGCATGCATAGGATGCCGGACCATCTCCTCGCCGCTCGTGCCTGCACGGCGCCGGATGAAGCGGGATTGAGTCGGGGGAGACGCATGCCGTGGGCGTGCGTCGTTCATTTCCTCATCAATGTTCGCTTCCCGTTGCTGCCTGAGAAGCCTTCTCCCGCCCGCAGAGCGGGCGAGGTATGATATTCAACACTCAAGGTAGGACCATGCTCACATTCATCAAAGATCTGAAAATCCAGGGGAAATTCCTCCTCCTAACGGCGATCATCTGCGTCGGATTCGCGGCAAATGGACTGTTTTCCTACAGCACGCTGACGCTGGTGAAGGTCAACGGGCCTCTCTATCTGAACATCGTCAAAGGGAAGGACCTGATCGCGGACATACTCCCTCCCCCGGAGTACCTGGTCGAGGCGAATCTCGTCGCCTATCAAATGTTAAACGAACGCGACGATGCGACGCTCGGAACCCTGGAGAAGAAATCCAGGTCTCTCCGGGAGGATTTCGAGTCGCGCCGGGAGTACTGGAATCGGGAGCTCCCCGAAGGACAGGTCAAGCGCCTCATCGTCGACACATCGTACGCGCCCGCGAAGCGCTATCTCGACCTGCGGGACGGCGAGTTCTTGACGGCCGTGAGAGGCGGTGACCGCCCGCGCGCGGCAGCGATCCTCCTCGGCCCCATGGCACAGGCCTACGAGGAACACCGGCTTGTCATCGACCGGGTTGTCGATATCGCCTCGGCCGGGGATAAGACCGACGAGGAGGAGGTGGCGGGCGTGATCGCGAACCGGACCGCGTGGATTGTCGCACTGGCGATCGCGGTCATCGTCATCGTGTGTGTCGTCTGCTACGTCATCGCCGTGAGCATCACCAGGCCGGTCGCCGAAGTTGTCGCAAGTATCGACAGCGCCGATCTGAATTCCCGGTTCCACTCGACGCGCAAAGATGAAATCGGGGACCTCCGGCGGTCGTTTGACAGATTTGTGTCCTCCGTGAAAGCGACATTGCTCCAGGTTGCCGAAGCGTCGGTCGCGGTTGCGAGCGCGAGCGCGGAGATCTCGAGCAGCACGGAGCAGATGGCGGCGGGCTCCCGGGAACAGACGTCGCAGACCGGGGAAGTGGCTTCCGCGGTCGAGGAGATGACCAAGACGATCGTCGAGAACTCGAAGAACGCGGGAAACACGGCGGAGACGGCCAGGAGGGCGAAGGAGGCGGCCGAGCAGGGGGGTGCGGTGGTGGAGGAAACGGTGGCGGGGATGAAGCGCATCGCGGAGGTGGTCAACAGGTCTGCGGGGACGGTCAGGGCGCTCGGCAAATCGAGTGACCAGATCGGCGAAATAATCGGGGTGATCGACGACATCGCGGACCAGACGAACCTCCTTGCGCTCAATGCCGCGATCGAGGCCGCGCGGGCGGGGGATCAGGGACGCGGCTTTGCCGTCGTTGCTGACGAGGTCCGGAAGCTCGCGGAGCGGACGACGAAGGCGACGAAGGAGATCGCCGGAATGATCAGTGCGATCCAGGGGGATACGTCGGGCGCCGTGGCGTCGATGGAAGAAGGGACCCGGGAAGTGGACAGTGGCATCGCGCTCGCGGATCGTGCGGGGAGATCCCTGAGGGAAATTGTCACGATGATCCAGAACCTGACCGACATGGTCTCCCGGATTGCGGCCGCGAGCGAGGAACAGTCAAGCGCCAGCGAGCAGATTGCGAAGAATGTCGAGGCGATCAGCGCGGTCACGGGAGAAACGGCGCAGGGAGCAGGGCAGATAGCCCGGGCAGCGGAGGATCTGAACCGTCTGACGGAAAACCTGCAGCAGAGCATACGCAAGTTCAGCATAGACGCCGGCGCGGAAGTCAGGGTGCCCGGTGCTCATACTGAATTCCAGGATGCCGGGGGACCGGGGAACCGGAACTCCCGGCTTGCCGTGCGTAAAAACGGCACGATCGTCCATCATGAGTAGTTCCGTATGACGGTAATGTGCGATTCAAACGGGGGGGCCGGTATTCCATCACCCGCCTCGTGCCGACAGAGGTGACTCATAAGTCATTTTTTCCGGCGAACACTCCGCAGGTGTCGGATTTCCCTCAATTCGACGTCGCATCCGCAATGCGATATTGCACCGCCTCATCTTGTTTCGAACCTTTCAAATGTAGATATTATGGGCCCCGATAAATCCGACAGTTTCATCGCCATGCTGCGCGTCCTGTCGAACCAGCGAAGCGTGCATGCGCCGGGCCAGGAGGTCGTCATGAAGAAAATACTCCTCGTTGAGGACGATGCTCTTGTCAGCCTTGAACAATCGCTCGTCCTGAAAGGGGCGGGGTACGATGTCGTCTGCGCATCGGACGCCGCCCGGGCGATCGCAGCCGCACGAGATGAAAACCCCCCGGTCGATCTCATCCTGATGGACATTGACCTCGGCAGGGGTATGGACGGCGCCGACGCCGCGCGCGAGATACTCAAGGGCAGGGACATCCCCATCATATTCCTCACCTCGCACTCCGAGCGGGAGATCGTTTCAAGGACCGGAAGGATCACGAACTACGGGTACGTGCTCAAGACCTCCGGCGAGGAAGTCCTCTTCGCGTCGATCACGATGGCGTTCCGTCTTCACGACGCGCACGTCGCCCTCAGGGAATCGGAAGAAAAATACTCGAAGGCCTTTCATATCAGTCCTGACTCGGTAAACATCAACCGGGTGTCCGACGGTGTGTACTTCGCCGTGAACGAGGGATTTACGAAGCTCTCAGGGTACTCATCGGCCGACGTGATGGGACGATCCTCCATGACGCACGACCTGAATATCTGGGTTGACGACGCCGACAGGCGGAAGCTTGTGGAGGGGCTGAAGAAGTCGGGGGAGGTTGTCGGGCTTGAGGCCCCGTTCCGCCGCAAAGACGGCAGGATCATCACGGGGCTCATGTCCGCGCGGACGCTGACGATTCAGGGCGAGCAGTGCGTCCTCTCGATCACGCGCGATATCACGGACAGGAAGAACGCCGAGAGGGCCCTTTTTGCGAGCCATGCCGCCCTGCAATCCCTTGTCGAGGCGATGCCGCAGGCCGTCATCGCTCTTGATGATGACGACCTCGTGCGCGTCTGGAACCCCGCCGCGGAGCGGATATTCGGGTGGACCGCCCGCGAGGTGATCGGGGAAAAATACCCGATCGTTCCCCCGCACAAGATCGACGAATTCCTGGATTCCACCGTAAGGACGTTCAGGGGAGAGGGTATCACGGAATGGGAGACCGTCCGGAAGCGTAAAGACGGCGAGCTCGTTGACGTCAGGATCTCCACTGCCCTCATCCCGGATCCCGGGGGAGATTCATCCCTGCGGCTCGCGCTGATCACCGACATCACCGGCTGGAAGAAGGACCAGACGCAGCTCCGCCAGCTCTCCCGGGTCGTCGAGCAGAGCGGTTCGTCGATCGTCATTACCGATCTCGAAGGGAACATCGAATACGTCAACCCGAAGTTCACACGGCTGACGGGATACACCCTGGAGGAGGCGAGGGGGAAGAATCCGCGCATACTCAAATCGGGCGCGACGCCCCCCGAGGAATACGCGCATCTCTGGGAGATGATCAAATCCGGTGGTGAATGGAGGGGGGAGTTCCATAACAGGAAAAAGAACGGGGATCTCTACTGGGAATCGGCGCTGATATCGCCCATCAAGGACTCGAACGGCGTCGTCACCCACTACCTCGCCCTCAAGGACGATATCACGGAAAAGAAGGAGATGGAGCTGCATATCCGCGAGATGGAGACCATGGAATCGCTCGGGACGCTCGCCGGGGGCGTCGCGCACGACTTCAACAACATCCTGGGGATCATTCTCGGCCACGTCTCCCTGCTGGAGATCCGCAGGAACGAGAACAGCGCGTTCGAGCAGAGCATCCGGTCCATCAACGCGGCGATTCAACGCGGGGCGGGACTCGTCCGTCAGATACTCACGTTCGCCCGCAAGACCGAAGTCCACCCCGAATCCATCGACGTGAACAGGGCGATCCTCGACCTCTCGCGGATGATCCAGGAGACGTTCCCCAGGACGATCGAGATCGTCCTTGATCTGGCCGAGAACATTCCGATCATATCGATCGACAACACGCAGCTCCACCAGGCGCTTCTTAACCTGTGCATCAACGCGCGGGATGCGATGATGGAACCGCGGGAAGGGCGCTCCCCCGGGGGGAAACTCACCGTGCGGACGCTCGTGGTGGACGGGGCGGTCCTCTCTTCGCGCGAAGGGGCCGATCCCTCTCTCCAGTACGTTGAAATCTGCGTCGGCGACGAGGGGACGGGGATGGCGGACGGGACCGTCCAGCGGATTTTCGAGCCGTTTTTCACGACCAAGGAACTCGGACGGGGGACCGGACTCGGTCTGTCGCTCGTCTACGGCGTCGTCAAGACGCACGGCGGCGTCATCGATGTCGACTCCCGGCTGGGAAAAGGAACGGTCTTCAGGCTGTATTTCCCGGTGAGCGGGACCCGCGTCCCCTGCGACGAAAAGAGGGAGGAGGGGGATGTTCCCCTGCAGGGAAAGGGGGAGGCGGTGCTTGTCGTCGAGGACGAAGAGACCCTTCTCGACCTTCTGGAATCGGCGTTTCTCGATAAAGGGTACAGGGTGTTTCTCGCGCGGGACGGCGTGAAAGGGCTCGAAGAGTATACGGCACACATGGACGAGATCGCGGTCGTCGTGACGGACTTCGGCCTTCCCAGGGCCGATGGTGCCGCGCTCTTCCGTTCGCTCCAGTCGCTGAACCCCGCCGTGAAGGTGGTCGTCGCAAGCGGATATTTCGAGCCGCATGTGAGGGCCGATCTGATAAAGCTCGGCGTCAGGGCCCTCGTTGCGAAGCCGTACGGACTCTCGGAGCTCCTCGCCATCGTCAGGAAGGTAATCGACGGCGCAGAGGTTGCACCCTGATCTGACGCGTCCCCGCTTCAGCGGGGCGGGCTCAGGTGTCGGGCGGGCGTTTTTCCGCCAGATGGTCAATGCTGGCCACTCCCCGGGGTGTGTGCTCCACTTGCACCCCGATCTGAAACGCGAAATACGAACGTATCGGCAGTACCCCGGTTCGCCTCCCCCTCTCTTCCCCGATCCCCCTTTGGTACGTCCTTTGCACTCCTTCCCGCAGATGTCATTCATTCCATCCCGCGGAAGACCATGGAATTCTCATCCCCTTCTGTTACGCTGACCGACTCTCCTCCCGCCTCTCTGGCCGGGGCGCTGGCGCATGTAAGCGCCGGCCGCTATGACGAAGCGGTCCCCATCTACAGGAAGCTCCTTGCCGACGACCCGGATAATATCGACGTCCTTGTCGGACTGGGTGAGCTCTGTCTTCTGGTTCATGACGATGCAACGGCCGCGATATTCTTCCGGAGGGTTATCACCCTCGATCATTCCAATATGCCCGCTTCCCGCGGGCTCGCGCGCATCGCGTCGGAAGGGAACCCGGGAGTCGTCCAGGGCGGGGGCCCGCCTCTCAAGGTGAGAGTGATACGCCCCATGGAGCTCTGGGACACCGACGGGCCGTTCGTCGGGATCATGCGGGAGATCACCTATTCGCTCGTGGACCGGACGCGATGCTATATGCTGTATCAGTTTGCGCTCGAGGCGGTGCAGCGTGAAGGGGACGTGGCCGAGATCGGCGTGTACAGGGGGGGAACCGCAAGGCTCCTTGCAAAGACGCTGGAAGGAAGCGGCAGGAAGCTGCACCTCTTCGATACGTTCGAGGGGATGCCGTCGACGGATCCCGCGAGAGACGCTCACCGCAGGGGGGATTTCAGCGACACGTCTCTCGCCTCGGTGCAAAAGAACCTCGCGGGGTGCGAAAACGTCTTCTTCTATCCTGGATATTTTCCCGCAACGTCACCCCCGATCGAGGGGAGCGTGTTCAGCCTCGCGCACATCGATGTCGATATCTATCGCTCCGTCCTGGACTGCTGCGGTTTCTTCTATCCGCGCATGACGCCGGGCGGGAAGATGGTGTTCGACGACTACGGGTACGAGACCTGTCCGGGAGCGAAGCTCGCCGTGGATGAGTTCTTTCGCGACACACCGGAGCGCCCGTTTTATCTCCCGAGCGGGCAGTGCTTCGTAACGAAGCGTTGACCAACTGCCCAATATCAGCCAGCAGAATTCTCCCGGCCGTCACCCTCTTTTCACCCTTCACCCCCGATCACCCCATTCCCGCGCGAATCGCGTCGGGAGGGTCCCCTTCCCCGGTCACCCCTCTTGGTATGGGGTTTGCCCTTTCATTATCCACGTGAGCTCTCCAGAACTTGACCGAAAGGCCCCTCATGAAGAATTTTGCCCTGTCCGGTGTTGCGGGGTACATCGCGCCGCGCCACCTGCAGGCGATACGGGACACGGGGAACAGGCTTGAAGCCGCGGTGGATCCCCATGATTCCGTGGGGATTCTCGACCGGTTCTTCCCGGATGCGAGCTTCTTCACCGAGTTCGAGCGGTTTGACAGGCACGTGGAGAAGCTCCGGAGGGGTCCGGAGGACCGGCGGATTCACTATATGTCGATATGCACGCCGAACCATCTTCACGACGCCCACATACGGTTCGCGCTCCGCACGGGCGCGCACGCGATATGTGAGAAGCCGCTCGTTCTGAAGCCGTGGAATCTCGACGCGCTGCAGGAGATGGAGAGCGAGACCGGGGGGAAGGTTAGCACGGTCCTCCAGCTCCGCATCCACCCGGCCATCCAGGAGCTGAAGCGGGCGATCGACGCCGCTCCGCCGGGACGCCGGCGCGAGGTCTGCCTGACATATGTCACCGGGCGGGGCCCCTGGTACCACTACTCCTGGAAAGGGGACGCGGAGCGCTCGGGCGGGCTTGCGACGAATATCGGCATCCATCTCTTCGACCTCCTCCTCTGGCTCTTCGGCGGCGCGGGGTACAGCATCGTGCACAGCGCGGAGCCCGACCGGATGTCCGGCTTTCTGGAGCTGCAGAAGGCGAACGTCCGGTGGTTTCTCTCGACGGACATCAACGACCTTCCCCCCGCGGAGATGACGGGGGGGAAGACGACCTACCGCTCCATCACGATCGACGGAAAGGAGCTCGAATTCACCGAGGGGTTCGCCGACCTGCATACGAAGGTGTACGCGGAAATCCTGGCCGGCCGCGGGTTCGGCATCGAGGACGCGCGACCCTCCATCCAGCTCGTGTACGATATCAGGAACGCGCGCGCGAGCGGCGAAACGGATCATATTCATCCCCTCATCGGGAAAACCTGCGGGAGGCTGCGCCGGTATGAGCTCCTTCAGGCATGAGTCGGCGTACGGCGGCGTCCCCGCATTCGACAGCGGACACTTCTGAGTAAACACGGAACTTCATGTGCGGCATTGCGGGCATATTCAATCTGAACGGTGAGCCGGTATCCCCGGTCATACTCCGGCGCATGACCGATGCCATTGCGCACCGGGGGCCGGACGGCGAGGGATTCTACACCGACAGTTTCGTCGGTCTCGGCCACCGGCGGCTTTCCATCATCGACCTTTCCCCCGCCGGCCACCAGCCGATGATGACGCCGGACCGGCAGTGCATCATCAGCTACAACGGGGAGGTGTACAACTTCCAGGAGCTCCGCCTGGAGCTCGAGTCTCTGGGGGCCCGGTTCCACTCGAGGACCGACACGGAGGTCGTCCTCCACGCATACGCCCGGTGGGGGGAGAAGGCCCTGGAGAGGTTCAACGGCATGTTCGCGTTCGCGATCTGGGACAGGACGCGGCAGGAGCTCTTCCTCGCCCGCGACCGTTACGGGGTCAAGCCTCTCTACTACGCACTCTGCGGGAACACGCTCCTGTTCGGGTCCGAAGTCAAGGCGCTCATCCCGCACCCGGCATTCCGGGTCGGTCTTGACAGGCCGGCGCTCCTGGAGTATTTCACGTTTCAGAATTTCTTCAGCGACAGGACGCTCTTCGCAGGCGTCCATCTCCTCCCGGCGGGCACGTTCCTGCGCATCCCCCTGGGGGCCGCCTCCGAGCCGGTCCCCCGGCGGTACTGGGACTACAGGTTCGAAGAGCCCGCATCGCCCTGCACCGACGGGGAGTATGCCGAAGAGCTCGACAGGCTCATGAAGCAGGCCGTCAGCCGCCAGCTCGTGAGCGACGTGGACGTCGGCGCCTACCTGAGCGGCGGGATGGATTCCGGGACGCTGACCGCGATCGCCGCGACGCACCTTCCATACCTGAAGAGCTTTACGTGCGGGTTCGACCTGCATTCGGCGTCAGGCATGGAGCTGGCGTTCGACGAGCGCTGCAAGGCCGAGATCATGTCCTACCGGTTCAAGACCGAGCACTACGAAATGGTCCTGAAGGCGGGCGACATGGAGCGCGTCTTCCCCCGTGTCGCGATGCACATCGAGGAACCCAGGGTTGGACAGAGCTATCCCAATTTCTACGCGTCGCAGCTTGCCGGAAAGTTCGTGAAGGTGGTGCTCTCGGGCGAGGGGGGGGACGAGCTGTTCGGGGGATATCCATGGCGCTATTACCGCGCCGTCGTCAACGCGGGGTTCGAGGAATACGTGGACAAGTACTACCTGTACTGGCAGCGGCTCATCCCGAACAGGGTCGTCCGGGAGGTGTTCGCTCCGATACGCGCGGACGTCGCCGGCGTGTGGACGCGGGACATCTTCCGCGACGTGTTCGACAGCTACGCGCCGGCGCTGACCCGCCCCGAGGATTACATCAATCACTCGCTCTATTTCGAAGCGAAGACCTTTCTCCACGGCCTCCTCACCGTGGAGGACAAGCTGAGCATGGCGCATGGCGTGGAGACGCGTGTCCCCTTCCTGGACAACGATCTCGTCGCGTTCGCGATGAAGCTCCCGGTCCGTCTGAAACTCGCCAACCTGGGGGAGGTCGTGCGGCTGAACGAAAACGAGCCCGGGGCCAAGCGCTCACGGTATTTTCAGAGGACGTCCGACGGGAAAGTGCTCCTGCGGAAAGTCATGGCGCGCTACATTCCTCCGGAGGTCGCTGCCGCGGAGAAACAGGGGTTCTCCGCGCCCGACGCAAGCTGGTTCAAGGGGGAGAGCATGGAATACGTCCGCAGGGAGATCATGAGCCCCCGCGCCCGGCTCTTCGAATACCTCGACCGCGGGGCCGTCTGCGCCCTGGTGGACGAGCACCTGGAGGGGAAACAGAACAGGCGGCTTCTGATCTGGTCTCTCCTGAGCTTCGAATGGTGGCTGAGGACGTTTCTCGCATGACCGGGCCGCGCGCCGACATACGGACGCCGGCTGCCGGAGGGGTCGTGATGTGCGGGTGCACCGGGACCGGGGTGCATGTCGCCCGGTATCTTCTGGAACACGGCGTGCGCATCGCGCAGTTCGTCACGCTCTCGCCGGAGAAAGCGGCGCAGATGCGGGTCAGCGGGTACACGCCGTTCGACGGCGTCGCGGCGGAGTTCGGCGTTCCTCTTCGCACCGTGAAGAAATATTCGATGAACGACGAAGAGGACATCGCCTTTTTCCGGGAACGGCGGTTCGATATACTCATACAGGGGGGGTGGCAGCGTCTGTTTCCCGGGGAGGTCCTTGCCTCCCTTCGCGTCGGCGGAATCGGGGTCCACGGGAGCTCTGAATTCCTTCCGAAAGGGAGGGGGAGGTCCCCCATCAACTGGTCGATCATCGAGGGGAAGAGGAGGTTCATACTTCAGTTCTTCATCATGAACCCCTCGGCGGACGCCGGCCCCGTCTTCCACAGCGAGATGTTCGATATCAACGAATGGGACACCTGCAATACGCTCTACATGAAAATCGCCGTCGTCACGAAGCGGGTGCTCCTCTCCCGGCTCCCGTCGCTGTTGGCCGGAGACTATACGCTCGCCCCGCAGGCGGGTGAGCCTTCATGGTATCCGGCGAGGACGCCGGAGGACGGCCGGATCGACTGGTCCGGAACGCTCTGGGATATACACAACTTCGTACGGGCCCTCGCACACCCGTATCCGGGGGCGTTTACGTTTGCACAGGGCCGCCGGGTGAACATCTGGGGCGCCCAGCCGTTTGACACACGCATCACCTTCCCCGGTGCGGCGGCGGGGGAGGTCGTGGAGATATTCGACGGCGGTGAATTTGTCGTGAACTGCAACTCGGGGCTCCTTCTTGTCACCTCGAGCGAAGGGACGGTCCGGCCCGGAGTGGTGCTCGGGTCCTGACGGCGCTGTGTGAATTCCGCCGTCCCCGTACCGGGGAGGCGGCATTGTTCAGGTGAAAGGGACGCGGATGTGCGGCATTGCGGGGATCGTTGACAGGCGCGGCGTGAGCGACCGGGATGAGCTCGTCCGGTTTACGGACGCTCTCTTCCACCGCGGTCCGGACGGGGGCGATGTGCACATCGACGGCACCGTCGCCCTGGGGCATCGCCGTCTGGCGATACTCGACCTGTCGGAGGCCGGGAAGAACCCGATGGAATACGTATCCCCCGCGGGAAACCTGTACAGGATCACGTTCAACGGAGAGGTGTACAATTTTCTCGAGATCCGGGCGGAGCTCGAGCGGAGGGGGCACCGGTTCCGGACGAGCACCGATACGGAAGTCGTCCTTGCGTCGTACGCGGAGTGGGGGAAGGAATGCCTCGGGATATTCAACGGCATGTGGGCGTTCGCGCTCTGGGACTCAGCGCACAGGGAGCTCTTCCTCGCGCGCGACCGGTTCGGCGTCAAGCCCCTGTATTATCATCAGAACGGCCGCCTGGCGTTTGCCTCCGAGCTGAAGGCGTTCACGGCCCTGAACGGGTTTACGGTTGTGATGAACGAGCCCCTTGTCCACAGGATTATGAAGTCGTCCGAGCCGTGTGAAGGGACGACCGACGAGACGATGATAGAGGGAATCCGGTCGCTCCCGGCGGGACACTCCATGACGGTGGGACCGGACGGTCGTGCCGTGCCGGTCAGGTGGTGGGAGTCGCGCGATCATTTCCCCGCCGTCCCCGGCCGCTACGAGGACCAGGTGGAGCAGTTCCGCGGGCTGTTCCTCGATGCCGTCCGCCTCAGGATGCGGAGCGACGTCCCCGTGGGGACCTCGCTCAGCGGCGGGGTCGACTCGAGCGCGGTTGCGTGCGCGATGGCGCGGCTGCACGCGGAGGCGGGGACGGATCTCCGGCGCTGCCCGTCCGACTGGCAGAAGGCGTTCGTCGCGCTCTTCCCGGGGAGCGGTCTCGATGAGAAGCGTTACGCGGAGATCGCCGCGCGGGAATCGGGTGCCGACGCTCGCTACAGGGCGTTCGATCCGGCCGAGGCGGTCGCGACGCTGCAGGATGCGGTATGGGCGGTCGAATACGTGCACGGCGTCCTCGCGTCCCCCGTCTGGGCGATATACCGGGAGATGAGGAGGGAAAACGTCCTGGTCTCCATCGACGGTCACGGTGCCGACGAGCTGCTCGGGGGATACGCGGGGTACCTCGACGTTCCGCTCCGCGACGTCGGCCGGCGGCTTTATGAGGACGTTCACAGGACGATGCTCCCGTCCATACTCAGGAATTACGACAGGTGTTCGATGGCGCACGGCGTGGAGGTGCGCATGCCGATGCTCGACTGGAGGCTCGTCACGTTCTCGCTTGCTCTGCCTCCCTCCTCGAGGATCGGAGGCGGATTCACAAAGCGCGTCCTGAGGGATGCGCTCCGGGGGATACTCCCGGACCGGATCCGGACCAGGCGTTCGAAGATCGGGTTCAACGCTCCCCTTATCGAATGGTTCAACGGGCCGATGTCGGGTGTCGTCGAAAGGCTCGTCCGCCATCCGTTCTGGCTCGACAACCCGTACTGGGACGGGAAGGAGATGGCCGCCCTCTACAACGCCAGGAGAGGCGCCGGGCCGTGGCGGTACAGGGACTGGGGGGACGTCGTGCAGCTTTCGATCATGGTGAACCTCGTTCTCTGGCACTCCCTCTTTGTGGAACGCAAACGCCTGGAGCTCTCATGAGAGAGCCGTCCGTCCTCGTGTCCGCCGATTGGGATCGTCTGACCGAAGCGCAGCAGGAATGCCTCCGTTCTGTCGCCCGGGCGACGCTCGGGTGGGGATACCGCTGGGGAAAGGAATTCAGCGCGGAATTTGCGGTCTCGACTGCGTGCCCCGATGATCTCCCCGCGGGAATCGCGATGTACAACTCCCCCGCGCCGCTCCGGGAACCGTCTCCGGGTGATATTGTCGTACTCTTTCTCTCGCCCGGGAGCGAGCCCCCTGTCGCTGAGGCGGTCCGCGCCGCCGCCCGCGGTGCGCTTGTCATCGCGGAGAGTCATCCCGTGATGGCGGAGCGGCTCGGCAGCGCCGTGAGGATTTTCGCTTCACCGGCCGGGCTCGTGGAGAGCATCTACCGTGTGCTGGAAAATCCGGGGGGGACTTTCCACCCTTCGGAGAACGGGGGTTTCCCCCCGGACGCGTCCGGGCGTCCTCCCGTCAGCATCATACTCTTTACCTACAACGGCGCACGGTATCTCGTCGAGGCGATCCGGAGCGCGCTCGATCAGTCGTACGACAATTTCGAAGTGATCGTGATCGATGACGGATCGACGGACGGGACGGAATCTCTCGTGAAGGGGCTGGCGTCGCCCCGTCTCCGGTACCTCCGGCAGGAGCACGCCGGGGCTCCCGCGGCCCGGAACCGGGGGATCGCGGAGGCGAAAGGCGACTTCATCGTGTGGCTCGGCTCGGACGACGTCCTGGAGAGGGATTGTCTCTCGTCGCACGTCGGCGTGCTGGAGGGGAACCCTGCGGCGGACGTCGTGTACGGCGATATGGCGCTCTGCGACGCCGGTCTCGTCCCGCAGCGGACGCTCCGGTATGAAGAGTGGTTCGGCCGGAACGGAGATCTTCCTGCCGCGATGATCCGTTCGAACGTCCTGCCGGACGGCGGGACGCTCATCAGGAAGGCATGCTACGGGAGGATCGGCCAGTACGATCCGGAGTTCCCCCGTGCCCACGACTATGAGTGGTGGTCCCGGCTGGCCGGCAGCGCCCTCTTCAAGCACAACGACGCGACGGTGTACCGCTGGCGCTGGCACGGTGGAAACCTGGGCGCGGGTTCGGGGAAACGGGTCGACACGCGTTATGAATCGCGCATCGTCGAAGGGCTTGTCCGGCGGTACGGACTCGAGAGGCTCTTCCCCGGCCCCATGTGGAAGAAGGGGAACCGTGAGCACGCTTCGGCGCTGGCCCACGTGAGCGTGGCGGAAATTCTTGCCGGGTACGGAGATACCGAAGGGGCGATAGCGCACCTTGAGGAGGGGGGGAGGAGATTTCCCCTCCCCGAAATCCGGCGGGCGATAGATCAATTGCAGCGTACAGGCACCAGGGAGAATCACACAATGGCAAATTCGAGTTCCGTCGAGCCCGCACACGCGCCCGTGCGCACCGGGAGCGGCTCTGCTGCTCACGCGAAGGACCGGCTCTCCGTCACGTACCTTATCACGAGCATACTCGGCGTGACGGGGGGGAATCTGACGCTGCTCCGTCAGGCCAACGCGCTCGCCGACCGGGGACACCGTGTTGCGATCGTGACCCGGTCGCCGCGCCCCTCATGGTTCGACATCCGCGCGGAGGTCATCCATGTCGCGGGGAACGATCCTATGAGCCGCTCGGTCCCCCCGTCCGACGTCGTGATAAGCACGTACTTTGTCAATGCCGGGGAGCTTTCCGGTGTGAGCGCCCCGGTGAAGGTCTACTTCGCGCAGGGGGACCAGTTCGTATTTGACGATGCGTGCCAGTCCGCGCGGCCCGACGTACGGAAACTCCATGCGGCGATGAAGGAGATGTCCCGGATTTCCTATCTTCTCCCGGGGGTCCGCTTTGTCGCCAATTCGCGCGCGCTCGCATCGAGGGTCGAGAAGCTCTACGGCCGTAAGGCCGACGCATTCCTTCCCGTTTGCGTCGATCAGAACGTCTTCGCTCCGCTCGAAAAGACTCCTGCCGGGGGGATCCCCCGCATCCTCGTCGTCGGACCGGATGAATCAGGAACGGAGATCGAGCCCCTCGGCTTTAAAGGGATGGCGGACGCGCGGAAAGCGCTCGAGCTGCTCCGCGACTCCGGAGAGCAATTCGCGGTGGCGAGGCTTTCCAATACCCCTCCTCACATATTCCGGGGGTTCCCGGCGGAATTTCATATCGCCCCTTCCGATGAAGGAAAGCGGATGCTCTACGGGACGGCCGACATTCTCATCTACGCCTCTCATTATGATTCGTGCCCCCGCCCGCCGCTCGAAGCAATGGCGGCCGGGGTCGCCGTCGTCTGCACGTCCACCGCGGGTGCTCTTGAGTACTGCCGCGACGGGGAGAATGCCCTGCTTGTTCCCCCCCGGTCCCCCGGCGAGATTGCCGGCGCGGTCCGACGGCTGATGCACGACGGCGACCTGAGGGAACGCCTTGTCCTTTCGGGGCGGGAGACGGCAAGCCGTTTTCCGCAGGAACGGGAATGGGACGAGCTGGAGCGTCTCCTGGCCGGCTATGCGGGGAAGGAGTGCCGGACACGGGTCCCGGATTCCCCCCCTGCACCGGCAGGTGCGGATCCGGTGGCCGCCCGCATGCGCGACGCCGCCCGCTGGATGCAGGAAGGTGATCCCTCCCGCGCGCTCGAGGAAGCGCTCGCCGCCCGCGAGTCGGCGGCATCCGGACCGGCGTCGCCGGCGATGATCTGCGCCGTGGAGAATTTCATAGGGTTCTGCCGGCTCGGCCTCGGAGATACCGAATCGGCGAAAGACGCGTTCTCGAAGGCGCTTGAGGCGGACAACTCCTCGTCGCGTGCATGCACGGGACTCGGGGAGGTGTTCCGGCTTGCCGGGCTCCCGGACCAGGCGCGGACGATGTACGAATGGGCGCTCAAAAACGATCCCGCGAACGAGGCAGCGCGGAAG
>Ga0075030_100000447_pt1 | contig 35545 bp, 33 predicted proteins | sample LitLauG_LLR_2012_FD_71393 | JGI IMG/M metagenome (GOLD analysis project Ga0075030, IMG submission 71393) | Freshwater sediment microbial communities from Pennsylvania, USA - Little Laurel Run_MetaG_LLR_2012 | ecosystem: Environmental > Aquatic > Freshwater > Creek > Sediment | place: USA...
GCCGAGATCCACGTCCTCGATCTCAAGGCACCCCCGGTCGACGTCGCAAGCCACCAGGTGGTCGACCTCCTCGACCCCGACGCCGCGGCGGGCGCGATCGCACGGATCGGCGGCCGGATAGACGCGCTCTTCAACTGCGCCGGGCTCCCGGGGGTCCCGTTCTCCGACGTCGACACGATGCTCGTCAATTTCGCTGCGCCCCGGCATCTCGCGGCTTGCTGCCTGCCCAACATGCCGCCGGGGAGCGCGGTGGCGAGCATCTCGTCGACCGCCGGCGTCGCCTACCTGCAGAACGTGGCCAAGTGGCTGCCGCTCGCCTCGACGACCTCGTTCGCCGAGGCCCGGTCGTGGATCGAGGAGCACCCCAAGGAGATCGAGGGGGGCTACGCGCCGTCGAAGGAGGCGCTCATCATCTGGACGCTCGACGCGGCGATGGACTTCGCCAAGAGCGGCGTCCGGCTCAACTGCATCAGCCCGGGACCGACCGACACGCCGATGATGCCGGCCTTCGAGGATGCCGTCGGCGCCCCGATGATCGATCTGTTCGCGCAGGGGCTCGGCCGCCGGTCGACACCGGCCGAGCAGGCCTACCCGCTGATCTTCTTGAACAGCGCGGCCGCGTCCTACATCTCCGGCGAGAACCTCGTCACCGACGGGGGGACCGTCGGCGCGCTGATGACCGGCAAGCTCACGATCGACATCCCGGGAGGCTGAGCGTAGGAGGGGCTCGAGCGGCCCATGGAGCGAGACCTCTTCGACGCCGAGCACGGGGCGCTGCGCGCCAGCTTCCGGTCGTGGCTCGACCGGGAGGTCGTGCCCCACCACCTCGAGTGGGAGCGAGCGGGCATCGTCCCGCACGGCCTGTTCGCGGAGGCGGGTGCGCACGGCTTCCTCGGGATGGCGATCCCGGAGGAGCACGGTGGGGGTGGTGTCGCCGACTTCCGCTACAACCTGGTGATCGGCGAAGAGGTGCAGGCTGCCGGCGTCGCCGGAGCCGGTCTCGGACTGACGCTGCACAACGACATCTGTGTGCCCTACTTCCTGCGTTACTGCACCGAGGAACAGCGGCGGCGTTGGCTCCCCGGGATCGCGTCGGGTGAGCTCGTGACTGCGATCGCCATGACGGAACCGGGGATCGGCTCCGACCTGGCTTCGATGTCGACCACCGCGGTGCGCGACGGGGACCGCTACGTGGTGAACGGGTCCAAGACCTTCATCACCAACGGCATCAACGCCGACCTGGTGATCACCGCGGTCAAAACCGATCCCTCGCAGCGCCACAAGGGCATGTCGTTGGTCGTCCTGGAGCGGGGCATGGACGGCTTCGAGCGGGGCCGCAACCTCGACAAGCTCGGGCTGCACTCCCAGGACACCGCCGAACTGTTCTTCACCGACGTCTCGGTGCCGGTGACCAACCTGCTCGGAGCCGAGGGCGAGGGCTTCCTCCAGCTGGTGCACAACCTGCCCCAAGAGCGGCTCTCGATCGCCGCGGCCGGCGTCGCTGCGGCGCGGGCCGCACTCGGATGGACGCTCGACTACGTCAAGGGTCGCTCCGCCTTCGGCCAGCCGGTTGGATCGTTCCAGAGCACGAGGTTCGCGCTGGCGGAGGTCTCCACCGAGGTCGAGATCGGACAGGCATACATCGACCGGTGCGTGCGCGCGCTCAACGACGGCACCCTCACCGCAGCCGAAGCCTCGATGGCGAAGTGGTGGTGCACCGAGATGCAAAAGCGTGCCGTCGACCGTTGCCTGCAGCTCCACGGTGGGTACGGCTACATGCTCGAGTACCCGATCGCCCGGGCCTACGCCGACGCCCGGGTCACCACCATCTACGGCGGCACCACCGAGATCATGAAGGAGATCATCGGACGATTCCTCGGGCTGTGACCCGGGGCCCTTCAGCCCCCCCTCGCGCCGAGCCGCTGTCGTCCGAGCGTCGTCCGGTCGCGCCAATTGCCCCCCGTCACCGCGGTATTCCGTATCCTATATTGGTGGGGGGAGCGCGCCGGATCAGCGGGTGGCGGGCGCGGGGAGGTCTTCGAGGCATGGTGCAGCCGGATCATGGCCGGCGCGGCTCGGCGGGTGGTCCGAGGTGATGGGCCCGCTGAGCGGTGTGCGCGTCATCGAGGTCGCTGGGCGGACCTTCGTGCCCGCCGCAGGCGCAGTGCTCAGCGATTTCGGGGCGGGGCGAGAGGTCCCAAGCAGCAGCCGCGGTTTCGATGAGCTCCGCCGAGCCGGGCCGCTCCCGGCCCCAGGTCGACTTCGGCCAGCCGGGACGGCTGAGGGGGACGATCCTGTTGCACGCCGACCGGATCCCGGTCGACTGCATCTCCGTCAGGGATCGTTCCTGGGGTCGGTCAACGGCCACGGGGTCGGCAACGGGCGCCGCGGGGTGAGCCGGCGCGCGGCGGTCCGGTACCCTCGGGCGGAGAAAAAGGAGGACGCGGTTGCAGTGAGCGATGTTCCGGCGGCAGCCGCGCGTGCGCCGAAGGCGACAACCCAACACGCCGAGGGCCGTGCAGCTTCGGCCGAGCCCGGCGGGCGGATCCGTCACGCCAAGCTGGCGGTGTCGGTCGCGCAGCGGATCATCGCCGACATCGCGGCGCGGGGGTGGCCGGAGGGGGACGTCATCGGCTCCGAGCCGGAGCTCCTCGAGCGCTACGGTGTGAGCCGGGCGGTGTTCCGCGAGGCGGTGCGCCTCGTCGAGCACCAGCAGGTGGCGCGCATGCGGCGCGGTCCGGGCGGTGGGCTCGTCGTCACCTCGCCGACCCTCGAGGCGGTCATCGATCCGGTGGCGGTCTACCTGTTCTTCGCCAATGCCCGGGTGGGTCACGTGGCCGAGGCCCGGATGGCCCTCGAGGACACCGTGGCCGAGTTGGCGCCGGCTCGGCTGTCCGAGGACGACATCCAGGCGCTGCGCGGCCTGGCCGAGCGCGAACGCCGCGGCGACGTCGCAGACCACCGGGAGCTGCACGCTCGCCTGGCGGTGATCACCAAGAACCCGGCGTTGGACGTGTTCGTGAGCCTCCTCAACCGGCTCACCTACCTGTACTTCCCCGATGCGACCCGGGTGAAGCGCGCCGCGCTGGCCGTGTCGGCACACGCACACGTGGCCATCATCGATGCCGTTCTCGCCGGCAACGCCGGCCTGGCCCGTCACCGCATGCGCACCCACCTGGAGGCCGAGGCCGCCTACCTGCGGCGCCATGTGCTCCCGGCACAGCCGCTCGACGCCAGCGTCCTGCGCTCGATCGGCACCGGCGACAAGCGGGGCGAGCGCGTCGCCCGGGAGATCTTCTTGGAGGTCACCGGCGCCGGTTGGCCGGTCGGGGCCATGCTCGGGTCCGAAGCCGAGCTCATGGATCGCTTCGACGTGAGCCGTGCCGTGCTGCGCGAGGCGGTCCGGCTGCTCGAGCACCACCAGATCGCCACGATGCGGCGGGGGCCCGGCGGAGGCTTGTTCGTGCTACAGCCCGGCATCGAGTCGGCCTGCGATGCCATCGCCCTCCTGCTGGAGCGCCGAGGCATCCGGCCGAGCGACCTCTTCGAGCTGCGCCGGGCGGTCGAGCTGGCCATCGTCGATCTCGCGGTCAAGCGCCTGGACGAGGATCGCTCGGGTCTCCTCCTGGAGGCGCTCGCAGAGGAGCGCCTCGCGTCCGAGGAGGAGTTCCCAGCCGTCGGCCACGACCTGCATGTGGTGCTGGCGGGCATCGTCGACAACCCGGTGCTCGAGCTGATCTCGCTGGTGCTCATCCGCCTGACCTGGTTGCACCAGGCGGCCCCGCCCGACATGTCCCGCATACCGACCGAAGACGTCATCCGCGTCCACTCCGCCATCGTCGAGGCGCTCCTCGATCGCGACGTCGAGCTGACCCGGCACCGGATGCGGCGCCATCTCGAGGCCCTCGCCGCCTGGGTGCGCTGAGCCCGTGGGCGCCCCTGGGGGGGCTCCGCTCAGCGCATCGACCGCGCTCCGGCGGCGAGCTCGTTGTGGCGGGCGAACATCGTGGCGGTCTGGCCTTGGAGGTCGTGAGCGACGGTTTGATGTCCTTCGGGCGCCTGGTCGTGCCCGACGAGTAACACATCGACGCGCCTTCGACTTCGTCGTCGAGCGCGACGGCCGGGAACCGGGCGATCGCCGCCTCGTAGCTGTCGTAGCCGTCGATGGTGCCGTCGATCATCAGGCGGACCGACGACGGCCCGAGGTCGGAGTCGAGCTGTCGGGCGATGTGGCCGAGCGCGGCAGACGTCACGAGTGCGGTGGCGCCGCAGTCGGCGATGATGTAGCCGGCCTCTGCCGCCTTCAGGTGCCAGTTGACGGGTGTCGTGTAGAGGCCGGCGCGTTGCGCTCCCCAGAACACCTCGAAGTAGCGGGGGTGGTTGTCGAGGAGGATGGCGAGATGGTCGCCCGGCTGCAGACCGGCGGCCCGGAGCAGCTGCGCGAAGCGCTTGGACCGCTCGTCGAGCTCGCGATAGCTGATCCTGACCCCGCCGTCGGCCATGATCACCGCGGCGGCATCCGGGTGCGCGGCGCCGAACGCCCCCGGTCCATGCTCCGTCATGATGCTCCTTGGAGCTCTGGGGTGCGCGGCAGCCGGCCGCCCCGGAGGAGCTCCCGCCCGAGCTCGACGACCAGATCATCGGCGCGGCCGAGCAGGCTGTCGAGCAGCTGCCCCCGGCGGATCAGGCGATGGAAGCCGTGCTCGACGGTGAAGGCGATGCCACCGTGCACCTGGTGGCAGTGCGTGGCGGCCACGCGGTGGGCTCGCCCGGCCAGGCACTTGGCCGCGATGGCGCTGAGCTCGCTGCCGTCGTCCCATGCCGTGGCCAGGCCGGCGCGGGCGGCGCCGATCGCAACCCTGACATCGGCCAGGCGGTGCTTGACCGACTGGAACGCCGCGATGGGCCGGCCGAACTGCCGGCGCTCGAGCACGTAAGCGACGGTGTCGTCGAGCATGCGGCCGGCCAGGCCCAGCTGCTCCGAGGCCAGGAACCGTCGGCCGGCGCTCTGCGCGTTCGTCCACGCCGAGGGCGGCTCGCCGATCGCCGCGGTGGCCAAGGCGACCACGCCGCTGGCACGGCAGAGCCCGAGGTCGGGGTCCGACCCGTCGATGCGCTCCAGGTCCACGCTCCCCGCGGGCACCGCGACGAGCCCGGCCTCGGTCACCACCACGAAGGTGCTGGCCCGTTCGTGGCCGGCGAGCACGAGCCCGTCGATGCACAGCCTGCCGTCGCCGAGTCGGCCCGACGGCAGGGGGCGGTGGTGCAGCGGTGGTAGCACGACGGCGGTCTCGGCGTCGATCTGTCGTCCCGCGCCGTGGAGGAGGACGAGGTCGAGCGAGGGCGCGGCGGTGAGCGAGCGGCCTTGTTCGTCGGCGAGGATCCCCATGGCGGCGGCGGGGTCGGAGTCGACCAGCTCGGCCCAGCCGCCCGCCAGGAGCTCGGCGGGCAGGCGTGACGGCTCCGTGGCGGCGAGCACCTCGCGCATCGAGGCCCGGACCAGATCGAGCTCGTCGCGATCCATCACCGGCTCCTCGGCAGACCCAGGAGCCGCTCGGCCACGAGGTCGCGCTGGACCTCGGCCGCACCGCCGTAGATGGTCGTGATACGGGCGAAGGCCCACCGCTGGCGCCACCCGAGCGCGCCCGCGTCGTCGTCGAGCTCGAGCGCCGGCCAGAGCAGTGTGCGGGCGGCATCGGTCACGGTCTGCTCGGCGGCGCCGAGGAGCAACTTGTCGACGGAGATCTCGGGCCCGAGATCTCGGCCCGCGGCGAGCGCGGAGATCGTCTCGCTGCACTTCGACCGCAGTGCGAAGAGGGCGAGGTACGCGTCTCCGATGACCCGGTCTGCATCGCGGACGCCGCCCACGCGGCCGAGCAGGCGATCCAGGTCGGTGTGGAGGTCCGCCTGGCGCTGCCAGGCGTACGCGCCGCGTTCGAACTGCATCAGGTACATCACGGCGCGCCAGCCACCCCCGACCTCGCCGATGAGCCCGTCGGCCGGGACGATGACATCATCGAAGAAGATCTCTGCGACCTCGGCGCGCCCGCTCTCGCACCGGGTCGGACGTACGGTGACGCCCGCCGAGGCCATGTCGACCCACAACATGGTGAGACCGCGGTAGCCGCTGTCGGGGTCGCCGGTCCTGGCCAGCACGCAGCAGTGCTGGGCGACATGGCCCATGCTGCTCCACATCTTCTGGCCGGTGAGGCGGAACTGGTCTCCTGCTGCCACCGCCCGCGTCCGCAGCGAGCCCAGGTCGCTCCCTGCGTCGGGCTCGGAGAAGCCCTGGCACCACTGCTCGTCGCCGGCCAGGGCAGACGGGATGTGGATCACCGCGAGCCGGGGAGCGAAGCGGATCAGCATCGGCGCGATGATCTCGATCGAGCCGAGGACGTCGGGGATGACGTAGCCGGCGGCGGCCAGTGCTTCGAGCACGGCGGCCCGCTGCACGGGAGACCCGCCGATCCCGCCGCATGCCTCGGGCCAGCCGAGCCTGGTCCAGCCTCCGTCGAAGAGCAGCCTGCGCAACGGCCGTTCGCCGGCGACGATCTCCTCGAGGTCGGCCGTCGAGTGCTCCCGGAAGGGCTCGAGCTGTGCCGCATGCACCTCGAGCCACGTGGCGAAGGACGCGACGAGCTCCTGGACGGTCTGCGCAGGGTCGGGCGACGCGGTCATCACGCTCTCCACTGGGGGTCGGCCGTCGAGTTGGCGACTGCGTCAAGGTAGTAGGCGAGAACCGGCGTCGCCCGATGGGTCGCGACCGGCCGGGCTGGACCGGTGACTCAGGCTGTGCCCCTCCCGGTGGCCACGCCCCACCCTGCGAGCAGGTCGTCGACCGTGCACAGCGTGGCGATGAAGGCGAGGGTGTGCTGCAGCACCGATTCGACGTGCGCGGCCGGGGCTCCAGCCACCGCGTCGCGGGGGATGAGCACGTCGAAGTCCTCATCCGTCGCCTCGGTCGCAGCCACTGGGATGGCGACGTTGACCGATATCCCAGCGATCACGATCGTGCGCACGCCGACGTTGCGCAACAACTTGAAGGTCTCGGTGCCGTGTGTGGGGGACAACCCGGTGTTGCGCTGGCGGACGAGGTCGTCGGGGCCGACACCGATCTCGGGGATGACCTGGGTGGCGCGATGGTCAGGTGTCCAATGGTCGAGCGCGGGGAGCAGCCGTGCGAACAGCGGAGCGCGCCGGTTGGACGAGCGGTCGGCGGCGGGGCGAGTAGGTGAGGTGCACGACCAGGGCTCCGGCCGCGCGGGCGCCTCCCGCGAGGCGTGCCATCGCGGGGACGGAGGGGCGGGCGGCCTCGGCAACACGACGGCGGTCGTCGCCGGGTCCGGTGTGGTCATGGCGGCCAGGGTGGAGCCGAGGGGCAGGCCCCGCGGCCGGCAGGACCCCGTCGAAGCGGCGTCCCGCGCACTTGACGATCCTGTCAGGTAGCATTCGCCCACGCGGAGGCCCGGTGCCCGCGACCAGGGGGTGACCGATGACGTGGGATTTCGAGACCGATCCCGAGTTCCAGGCGAAGCTCGACTGGGCGGATGCCTTCGTCCGGGACGAGGTCGAGCCACTCGACATGCTGTGGGGCGGGCTCGAGTACACGCCTCTCGACGGTGCGCTGCGGCGGATCGTCGAGCCGCTGAAGCAGCAGGTGCGGGCGCAGAAGCTCTGGGCGGCCCACCTCGGCCCCGAGCTCGGCGGCGAGGGCTACGGCCAGCTCAAGCTGGCGCTGCTCAACGAGATCCTCGGCCGCTCGTCGTGGGCGCCGATCGTGTTCGGGACCCAGGCTCCCGACACGGGCAACGCGGAGATCATCGCCCACTACGGGACCCCCGAGCAGAAGGCCCGCTACCTCCGGCCGCTGCTCGACGGGGAGATCTTTTCCTGTTACTCGATGACCGAGCCCCACGCCGGTGCCGATCCCACGATGTTCCGGACCCGTGCCGAGCTCGACGGCGACGAGTGGGTCCTCGACGGGTGGAAGTTCTTTTCCTCCAATGCCAACACCGCATCGTTCTTCATCGTCATGGCGGTCACCGACCCTGACGTGAGCGCGTACCGGGGGATGTCCATGTTCCTGGTGCCGGCGGACACGCCGGGCATCAACATCGTCCGCAACCTCGCCGTCGGCACCGAATCCGCCGACCACGGGTCGCACGCGCTGATCCACTACGACGGGGTGCGCCTGCCCACAGACGCGGTGCTCGGGGGGGCTGGACAGGCCTTTGCCATCGCCCAGACACGCCTGGGCGGCGGCCGCATCCACCATGCGATGCGTACGATCGGCCTGGCCCAGAGGGCGTTCGACATGATGTGTGAGCGCGCCCTCAGCCGGGAGACGCAGGGCAGCCTCCTGGCGGACAAGCAGTTCGTGCAGGGCTACATCGCCGATTCCTACGCCCAGTTGATGCAGTTCCGGCTCTTCGTCCTCTACACGGCGTGGACCATCGACAAGCACCAGGACTACCGCAGGGTCCGCAAGGACATCTCCGCGATCAAGGCGCTCCTGCCCGGTGTGCTCCAAGACATCGTGCAGCGCGCCATGCAGGTCCACGGCGCGCTCGGGGTGTCCAACGAGATGCCCTTCACCCGCATGTGGGTGACGGGCGCCAGCTTGGCCCTGGCCGACGGGCCGACGGAGGTCCACAAGGTCACGGTGGCGCGCCAGGTCCTCCGGGAGCACCGACCGAGCGACGACGGGTGGCCCACCGGGCACCTCCCGAAGAAGGTCGCGGCCGCGCGCGAGAAGTTCGCCGCCGAGCTCGAGCTCGAGGTCGGCAACCTGTGAGCGGGGATGGCCGCGGCGCGGCGGCACTCATCGATGCCGTCCGGCTGGGCCGCTGGATGGACGCGGAGGGCCTGCCGGGCGCAGGTCTACCGCTCGAGCACGCATTCATCTCGGGCGGCAGCCAGAACGAGATCTTCGAGATCCGCCGTGGCGAGCTCCGCTGTGCCCTCCGACGGCCACCCAGGCAGGCGCCGCCCGGCCGCGACGAGGGCATCGTGCGGGAGTGGCGCATCATCGAAGCCCTGGAGGGCACCGATGTCCCCCACACCGCGGCGGTCGCGCTGTGCACGGACCCGGATGTGCTGGGCTGCAACTTCTACCTGATGGGCCTCATCGATGGCTGGTCACCCGTCGGTGTGCAGGCGTGGCCTCTACCGTTCGACACCGACGTCGCAGCCCGCCGGGGTCTGGCGTTCGAGCTCGTCGACGGCATCGCCAAGCTGTCGAAGGTCGACTGGCAGGACCGGGGTCTCGGCGACCTGGGCCGCCCCGAAGGCTTCCACGACCGCCAGGTGGGTCGCTGGCTGGCCTTCCTCGACCGGGTCAAGACCCGCGAGCTGCCCGGCCTCGAAGTTGCCACTGCCTGGCTCGCCGCCCATCGGCCGATCGACTACATCCCCGGGATCATGCACGGCGACTACCAGTTCGCCAACGTGATGTTCCGCCACGGATCGCCGGCACGCTTGGCTGCGATCATCGACTGGGAGATGGGCACCATCGGGGACCCCAAGCTCGACCTGGCCTGGGTCGTGCAGCAATGGCCGGACGAGGCCGCCGATGCCGTCGACATGGGTTACGGGGACTTGACCGGGATGCCGACGCGCGACGAGCTGCTCGCCGCCTATGCCGAGGCGTCCGGTCGGCAGGTCGATGACATCGACTACTACATCGTGCTGGCCAAGTGGAAGCTGGCGATCGTGCTCGAGCAGGGCTATGCGCGGGCGATCCAGGGCACCGGCGACAACGACAAGTTGCTGGCCTTCGGACCGCTCGTCCTCGAGCTCATGAAGAGCGCCGCGGAGGTGGCCGAGTCCTCGGACTACGCGGTGACCGCGACGCGAGAGCAGCCGTGATCGCTCCTGGCGAGCGCTTCGACCTGACGGGAAAGGTCGCGCTCGTCGCCGGCGGGAGCCGGGGCATCGGACGAGCGGTCGTCGAGGGCTTCGCGGCCGCTGGCGCGGACGTGGTCGTCGCCAGCCGCAAGCTCGAGGTGTGCGAGACGGTCGCTCGCGCTGTGACGTCCTCGTCAACAACGCCGGCATGTCGCCCCTGTATCCCGACCTGCTCTCGGTGAGCGAGCCGTACTACGACAAGGTGCACGCCGTCAACGCCCGGGGCCCGGACGCATCGGCCGGCCCGACGACCTGGTCGGTGTGTGCACCTTCCTCGCGAGCGACACGTCGAGCTACGTCAACGGGGCGCAGATCCTCGTCGACGGCGGCGCGTACCGGACGCTGTGACGGCTGCGGAGATCGTCGAGCCGGCGCTGCCAAGGATGCTTCCCCGGATCACCGCGCGCAACCGGGCCTTCTGGACGGGCGGCGGGCAGGGCCTCCTGCTGGTGCAGCGATGCCGCACCTGCCGCCGCTGGGTCCACCCCCCATCGGGCGCCTGCGCCCTTGCGCCGGCGAGCTGGAGGCTGAGGCGGTCAGTGGCGAGGGGACCGTGTTCGCCTTCACCGTCAACCAGCACCAGTTCCACCCCGACGTGCCGCCGCCGAACCTGATCGCCATCGTCGAGCTCATCGAGCAGCACGACCTGCGGATCCCGACCAACATCGCGCCGGATCGAGCAGCCGGCGGACGCGCCGGCCGGGCCCAGCACGTCCGCCCGGTGCGCCGCCCGGCGCGGGCTCAGTCCGGCAGGAGCAGCCGCCCGTTGGTCACGAAGAACTTCTCGACCACCTCCGGACCGTGACGCCCAAGCAGCGACGAGAAGCGTCCGAGAGGATCACGGCCACCTTCGACGTGGGGGTAGTCGGTCGAAAAGCACAGCACCTCGGCGAGGTCGTAGCGGTCGAGGTAGACGTCGACGGGCTCGAACACGAACGGCGTCACACGGACGTTCGAACGCAGGTAGTCCGAAGGCCGCCGCTGGAGGTCGGACAGCCGGACGCGGTCGCGCGAGATCGCCTGCGTGTTGTCGGCCCACAGGTCGAGCAGCTCGGCGAGGGGGCCGACCCAGTGGGCACCGAGCTCGATCACGCCGAAGCGCAACGTCGGGTGCCGGTCGAAGACCCCACCGGTGATCATCGTCACGGTGAGGTTCTGCGCCGCGAGGTGCATCGTGGCCCGGCTCCACGGATCGCCCGTGAACTCACCGGAGATCCTGAACCCGTCGAAGGCGGGGGCATCGCGCCACGCGGTGCTGGCCACGAAGCCGCCCTCGCTCCCGAGGTGCACGGTGAGCGCGATGTCTTGCTCCGCGAGCAGGGAGTACAGGGGGTCGAGGTCCGGATGGGCCGGTGAGCGCCCCGCGGGCGGCTCGCCGCTCAGCAGCACGACGGCCCGGGCGCCCGCCGCGATCGACCGTTCGGCCACGGCGACCAGTTCGCCCGGCGTGTCACCGTGCAGCAGGAAGACCGGCCGGACGCGCTCGTCCACGACGGCGCGCGCCGCCGCCCAGTCGTTCCAGGCATCGAACAGCGCCCGGGCATAGCCGCGACGATCCGCGACGACGCCGTCGAACTGACCGGCGCCTTCGGGGTAGGTGCATATGAACGCGCCGCAGTGCCCGATCGAGGTCGGGAACATCAACTGGCGTCGGACACCCATCGCGTCGAGCACCGCCACCCGCCGGGCCGGCTCGATGGCGCCGGGAGCGGTCGGGCCCTTCGCGCTCCAGACCGTCGCGGGGTCCACCGGGCCCACGTCTGCATCGCATCCCGGCACGCTCCAGTAGCCGGGCGAGCTCGGATCGCGGCCGTCGATGAACCGCTCGGCGAGCCGACCGGCGACCGCTCCGAAGGCCTCGGTCCACAGCTCGGCGGGCAACATCTCGTGCGAGTCCACGTCGAGGATCCGACCCACGTGTGGTTCGAGGACATTCACGGGATCCACGTCCGAACCTCCCCTGGCACCGAGGCGCGGCATGATAGCAACCCCCCCCGACCTGCTCGACCACCGTCCCGCGCGGTGTCAATCCGCGCGCGGGAACATCCGGAGCGCGGGATGCTCGTCGAGGAGGAAGCGGTTGCGGAGCCGTCCGACGAGCTCGCCGGGTGCGACGGCATCGAGGTCGTCGAGCGTCCACCCGCCTTCCTGCTCGATCGTCGCCTGCGGCTTGGGCTCGCTCAACAGCGACACGCGCCCGCCCGACACGAGGAACGTGCGCCCGTTGACCGCTGCTGCTGCGTCGGTGCAGAGCCACACGGCGAACGGCGCGATCTTGTCCGCCCCGAACTCGTCGGGGTCCATCGTCTTGGTGCTCTTGCCCATGGTGTGGTCCATGAGCTCGCGCCAGCGCACCGTCTGCTCGTGGTACTCGGTGACGCCGGGTCCGAGCGCGAGCGGTCGGATCGCGTTGCACCGGATGCCGAACCGACCGACTTCCATCGCCGTCGTGCGGGTCAGCCCGATGACGCCTTCCTTTGCCGACGCATACGCGATGTGCGAGGGATGGCCGAAGCCGGACTGCGAGCTGGTGTTGACGATCGCGCCCGACCCCTGGCGTGCCATGTGCGGCACGACGGCGCGGATCATCGCGAAGTACCCCTTGAGGTTGACCTCGTGCGTGCGGTCCCACTCGGTCTCGGGGAACCGCCACAGATCGTCGTTGCCGCCCGCTGTTGCGTTGTTGACGAGGATGTCGACGCGGCCGAAGGTGTCGATCGCAAGTGTGACGATCTCGGAGGCAGCGTCCCAAGTCGCCGACGAGGTGCTCGCCACCGCCTCGCCGCCCGCGGCGACGATCACGTCCACGACGCTCTCGGCGCTCGCACCGGGGCGAGCGCCGAGGTCGTTGACGACCACCGACGCTCCCTCGCGGGCCACAAGCAGGGCGTGCTGCATGCCGATGCCGCGCCCGGCGCCCGTCACGATCGCCACCCGCCCGTCGAGCCGTCCCATCATCATCCCCCGGGTGGGCGCACGCTGCGCCGTCGTCCGGGTGAGCCTACGGCGCCCTCCTCGATGTCGATGACGATCTTGCCGAGCGCCCGTCTCTCGCCGATGGCGCGGACGGCATCCGCGCCCTGGTCGAGCGCGAACCGGCTGCCGATGTGGGGTCGGACCTTGCCCTCGGAGTACCAGTCGAACAGCTGAGAGAACAGCTCGCGGTTGCCGGCCGGGTCGACGATGGCCGACGCGCCGTACGCGACGCCGACGATCGAGATCGACTTCAGGATCGTCTGGTTCAACCCGATCCTCGGCACCCCGCCGCCGGCGAAGCCCACGACGAGGAACCTGCCGTTCCATGCCATGCACCGCAGGAGGTCCCGGATGTCGGGGCCGCCCACGGTGTCGAAGACGACATCTGCGCCATGTCCAGCGGTGATCTCCCTGACGGCCGGTGCGAGCGCGTCGACGGTGAGGTGGTCGATGGCGTGGTCGGCACCGAGCGTGCGGCACAGGGCCACCTTTTCGGCACCACCGGCGACCGCGATGACGCTCGCGCCGAGCGCCTTGCCGATCTGGATGGCGGCGGATCCGCAACCGCCGGCGGCACCGGTGACGAGCAGGGTGTCCCCGGGCGCGAGAGCGCCGCGTCGCAGACCGATCCCGGCTGTGCCATAGGTGAGGTTGAACGCAGCCGCCTCGTCGAAGGGCATGTCGTCGGGGATGCGGTGCACCTGGGCCGGGGGGATCGTGACGACGATCTCCTCGGCGAACGCGCCCGTGCCGGTGAGCGTGAGCACGCGGTCGCCGACGCCGAGGCCGACGACGTCGGCGCCGACGTCGGCCACGACGCCGGCGCACTCGTTGCCGGGCACGAAGGGCGGCTCTTTCTTGACCTGGTACTGGTCCCGGATGATCAGCCGATCGGGGAAGTTGACCGACGCCGCAGCCACCGTGATGCGGACCTGTTGCGAACCGCACGGCGGCGACGGCCAGTCCTCGCGGACCTCGAGGTGCTCCTCGCCCCCGATCGCGGTGCAGACGAGCGCTCTCACCCCCGCCCCCGTTCCAGGACCACGTCGCCATCCTACGGTCGCGGCGGCGAGGGTCGCCTCCACGACATCGGGCGGGGCAGGTGCGCCGGGCAGGGGCCGTTACGCTGGGCGGCGACGGGGGAGGTGTGCGCTGAGGACGGGCCGGCGTCAGGTGTTCATGGGGGCAGGGCGCTCGCTGGAGCTCTGGGAGGGCGAGGTCGCCGACCCCGGCCCCGGCCAGGTCCTGCTGCGGACCGTCATCGCCGGTGTGTGCGGGACCGACGCCCACCGCCTCGACGGCGACCTACCCGACCCGGGCCAGCCCGTGACCTTCGGCCACGAGGGAATCGGCGTGGTGGAGGTGCTCGGTCCGGGCGTAGACGCCGACCGGGCCGGGCAGCCGGTGCGCCCGGGCGACCTCGTCTACTGGACGCCGGCGGGCGGCCAGCCCGGCGCGGGGCCGCCGATGGGGTGGCCGCCGCCGGCCGATGTGGCGAACCCGGCGTCCTATCAGGACTACGCCACGCTCGCGCCGGGCGGCGCGTTCTACCGCATCCCGGAGGGCACCTCGCCGGAGGCCGTGATCGCCTTCGGCTGCGCCATGCCGACCGCCCTCGGGGGCGTGGCCCGCCTCGGCGGCGTCGCCCCCGGCCAGACCGTGGTGGTGCAGGGATGCGGTCCGGTCGGCCTGGCCTCCACCTTGCTGGCGTCGCTCAGCGCGGCGCGCCAGGTGATCGTCATCGGCGCGCCGGACAACCGCCTGCGGGCGGCAGAGGTGCTCGGGGCGTCCAGGACGATCCCACTGCAGTCGACCAGCCCGGAGGAGCGCGGGCAGACGGTCCGGGACCTCACCGATGGCCGAGGGGCGGAGATCGTCATCGAGGCGACCGGACGCATGTCCGCCTTCGACGAGGGGATGGGCCTGCTGGCCGAAGGTGGCCGCTACCTCGTCCTCGGCATCTACTCGGGCCACGGCACCGTCGCGCTCGACGCGGTCGCGCTCAACAACCGCAGCCTGGCGGTGATCGGGAGCATGGGCCCGACCGACCTCAGCGACTACCGCACCACGATCCACCTTGCCACCCGGCACGGCGAGCGGCTGGCGTTCGCCGACCTGATCACCCACCGCTTCTCGCTGTCGCAGACCGCGGAGGCCATCGCCGTGGCCCGCGCCGGCGAGGCGATCAAAGCCGTCGTGCTCCCCAGCCTCGACCGCCGCTGACCAGCCCCAGCCCAACGTGTGGGTCCGGTGGACGCACGTCTTCGCGGAGGCTGGCGCCTTCAGGCGCCGACGTCGGGCTCGGCCAGGCGGTCGGCCATCAGGCCCCACAAGGTGTCGTCGGTGACGGGGTCGCCGACGAAGGTGGAGTAGAGGGCGAGCATCGCGGCCTTCTGCGCCTTGCTGAGGCGTGGGTCCTTCACGATTGCCGCCGGCACCGCCCCGCCCGTGGCTCCATCGTGCACGCTCACAGAAGTAAGCATGGAGGGTAGCTCACGCGTCCTGCCGCTCCGGGGTGGCGAGCAGGCCCGACGTCGTCGTGGTTCGCCGCAACCATCACTCGGTCGGGACGGCGAAGTCCTCCGGGAGGTTGTGGAAGTAGGACTTCTCCTCATGGCGCTCCTTGATGCGCCAGCCCTGTGCGGTGCGGACCAGCTTGTCGCGGTACCACAGGCCACAGAAGAAGACGTGGGTGCTGCCGTCGCCCTTGTCGATGACCATCGGGTTGTGGCAGATCGTGCGGGCGGAGGCGGTGTCGCCCTCCAGGGTCACCTTGCTCGTTGCGATCATGTGCTGGAACCCGGAGAAGTGTGGCATCGCGGTGCGCAGGAACGCCTTGGTCTCGGCCACGTTGCCCCGGCTGCCGCCCATCTCCGTGTAGTCGATCAGGGCGTCCTCGGTGAACACGTCGTCGAGGGCGTCGAAGTCGCGGGTGTCGACGGCGTGGCTGTAGGCCACCATGACGTCGTGGATCTCGATGCGGTCCGAGATCTCCTGCAGCGACATGACCATGCGTGCCTCCCTGTCGGTGAAACCGGATCATGCCACGGCCCGCGGCGGGCAGGTGGCGGGCAGGTGGCGGGAGGAGCGCCGCCACCGGCCCGCTCGGGCACCGGTGCGGCCGTCCCGGTTGGAGGAGGCGCTAGCGTGCCCTCCATGCACGGTCCGTCGTCCCCCCGCCGGCCGTCGGACCAGGCGATCGCCGCGGTGGTTTCGAGCCTCGCCATCCTCGGCGGCGCCATCGCCATCGGCATCGTGCTCTGGGACAGCCTGGGCGTCATGAGTGCACCAATCTCGATCGCCGCGGGCCTCGTGTTCGTACGCCTGGTCAAGCCGGTGCAGCAACGGGTCGTGAGCCCACCGGATTCCCCGCCCGACCACTGAGGGTGGCCAGTCGGGGGGCTGGGTGAGATCGTGAGTGGTCCACCGGTCGGGTTCTTGTTGGCGTTCGCGCAACGTGTGTCCGAAAACCTGCGCTGAGGAGGGGTTTCGCACACCGGTACACCGAACGCCAACAGGTTTGCACGCCTTCGGCCCGGGCCGAGCCGGCGGGCCGAGCGGGTTGGGACGCCCGCCCGGACGTCGGGCCCGCGCTCCGTCCCGGGCGGGTCAGGCCGGCTGGCGCTGGTTGAGCTCCTCGGCGTTGTCCCGCAGGATGCGCCGCCGAGTGGCGTCGTCGAACGCCTTGAGCTCGACGAGGTAGTCGAGCGGCTCGGGCATGCCCTCGATGTGCGGCCAGTCCGAGCCGAACACCACCCGGTCGGCGCCCATGAGCTCGACGGTCTCGTTGACGTCGTCCTCCCAGAACGGGTTGATCCACACGTGCCGGCGGAACGTCTCGACGGGATCCTCCCGGAAGTATCCGGGCATCTTGCGGGTGACCGAGCGCAGCTTCTTGAACAAGTCGGGGAGGAACTCGGAGCCGTTCTCCACCGAGACGATCCGGACGTTGGGGAACCGGGTGAAGAGCTGGTCGAAGAGCAGCGAGGCGAGGAAGTCGTAGATGGCGCGCTCCATCGAGAGCAGCCCGATGGACGGCTTGCCGGCGCCGTCGAAGCTGGCCGAGAAGCCCTCCCGGGCGTACCCGTTGGTGGAGTAGCCGCTGTCGCCGGCGTGGACGATGACGGTGATGCCCGCTTCGTTGACCCTGGCCCAGAACGGGTCGAAGGTCGGGTGCCCGGGCGGCAGCTGGCCTCGCAGCGTCGTAGGAGCCGCCGGCCGCATGCAGACGATCCGGGCGTCGTCGGCGATGGCCCGCGCCAGCTCCGCGACGGCAGCGTCGACGTCGGCGAGGGAGATGTAGGGCGCTGCGAAGATCCGGTCCTCGTGGTTGCAGCCCCAGTCCTCGGCGAGCCAGCGGTTGAACGCCTGGAACATGATCCCGACCGCTTCGGGGTCGTGCTTGAGGAGCTGCTCGTAGATCACCCCGAGCGTGGGGAACAGCCAGATCCGCTCGAGCCCCTGCTCGTCCATGACCCGCAGCCGGGCGTCACGGTCGCGGTACTCGGGGCGCACCGGCTCCCGCTCGCGCAGGTACTCCATCGGGGAGCGCCCCGACGCGTTGCCGCGGAAGTACTCCGACATGGCGCCCGCCTTGGCCACCGGGTCGAAGGTGGGGTTGACCACCGCCCGGCTCACGCGGCCGCCGATCACGTGGTATTTGCGACCGTCGATCTCGGCCCACTGGACGACGCGGGGCCCGAGCTTGGGGTCGAGGTGGCGGGTGAACGCGTCGAGGGCTTCGTAGTAGTGGTTGTCGCCGTCGAACGCGGGGAAGTCGAGATCGCTCACGCCGCCCATGGTACCGGCGGCGCCGCCGGCCTTGCGCCCCGGGCGACGGCCACCGCGACGGCGACGGCCACCGCGACGGCGACGGCCACCGCGACGGCGACGGGAGGATCGCACAGGGCGGGCCCAGGTGGGCGTGCGAGGATGGGGCGGTGAGCGCGCGCGTCCCGCATCTGGCCGCCCGGCTGCAGGGCTTCGGCACGACGATCTTCGCCGAGATGTCGGCGCTCGCCGCCCGCACAGGGGCCATCAACCTCGGGCAGGGCTTCCCCGACACCGACGGTCCACCCGAGATCGCCGAGGCCGCGGTCGCGGCCATCCGCGCCGGACACAACCAGTACCCGCCCGGTCCCGGCATCCCCGAGCTGCGCGCCGCGGTCAGCGCACACCGCGAGCGCTTCTACGGGTTGTGCTACGACCCCGAGACCGAGGTCCTGGTGACCGCCGGGGCCACCGAGGCGATCGCCGCGGCCATGCTGGCGCTCTGCGAGGTCGGCGACGAGGTCGTCACCTTCGAGCCGTACTACGACTCGTACGCAGCCACCATCGCGATGGCGGGCGCCAACCGCCGGGTCGTCACCCTGCGCCCTCCCGGGTATGCCGCCGACCTCGATCGGCTGGCGTCGGCGATCACACCTCGCACCCGGCTGCTGCTGCTCAACTCCCCCCACAACCCGACGGGCAAGGTGTTCGACGAAGCCGAGCTCGGTGAGATCGCGCGCCTCTGCGTCGAGCGGGACATCCTGGCGGTGACCGACGAGGTGTACGAGCACCTCGTCTACGAGGGCGTGCACCGCCCGCTGGCGACGTTCCCCGGCATGCGCGAGCGCACGGTGAGCATCTCCTCGGGTGGCAAGACGTTTTCCTTCACCGGGTGGAAGATCGGGTGGGTGTGCGCCCCGCGACCCCTGCTCGACGCGGTTCGCACCGCCAAGCAGTTCCTCACCTACGTCAACGGTGCGCCGTTGCAGCATGCGATCGCCCTCGGGTTGGGGCTCGGCGATGACCACTTCTCGGCCTTGGCCGCCGACATGCGGGTCAAGCGCGATCGACTCTGTGACGGCCTGGCCGCGGTGGGCTTCGACGTGTTCGTACCGTCGGGCACCACCTTCGCGACCGCAGACATCGCCCCGCTCGGAGACGACGACGGCATGGACTTCTGCCGCGCGCTCCCGGAGCGCTGCGGCGTGGTCGCCATCCCCAACCAGGTGTTCTACGACGACCCCTCCTCGGCGCGCACGCTCGTACGGTTCGCGTTCTGCAAGCGCTTGGAGGTGCTCGACGAGGCCGTCGCCCGGCTGCGACGCCTGACCCGGTGAGCCGGCGGGAGCGGGCCGGCGCCGCTGGCGGGAGCGGGTCGGGCCGGGCCGGGTGGCCGCCCGTGCCGATCGTCGGCTGTCGCCGGTGCCGATCAACGGCTAGGGTCTCGGTTCATGGGGCGAGGAGATCGATCCACGGTTCGCTGGCAGCACGATCGGATCCGGCGCAAGAAGGCGCGCCTGAAGCGCCGCGCCCAGGCCGCGGGCGCCCAGCGGACCCCGGCGTCCTGAGCCCACCGGCGCCTGCGGGCGCCCCTGCGCCCGGAAGCTGCTGAGCCCGGAAGCTGCTGAGCGCCCGATGCTCCCCCTCGGGAGGAGGAGCGGGGCACGGGCAGTACGCTCGGTCCGTGGACGTCTTGGTGGTGGTCGGGGATGGTGCCGCTCCCGCGCGCCTGGTGACGCGGGCCAACCACGTGCTGCGAGTCGGAGCCGGTGACCTCCCGGTCGAGACCGTCGCCGCCCTCCGGGCCCACATCCCCCATGCCGTCGGCGTGACCGGAGCCCCGGCCGACGCGGTCGGGGTGGCCGCTCAGCTGCACCACGCAGGGTTCCCCGTCACGGTCTACGCCGACGGCGCGCTCGCGGTGGAGGCTGGCATCGCTGTCGTCGCGCTCCGCGACCCCGGGCCGGCGATGGAGGTGGCGGACTCCCTGCAGGACCTCATCGGAGGGACGCCACTCGTGCGCATGGATCGGGTGGGGCGCGAGCTGTCGTGCCAGCTCATCGCCAAGCTCGAGTACCTGAACCCCGGCGGCAGCGTCAAGGACCGCCCCGCCCTGGCCATGCTCGACGCTGCGGAGGCCGCCGGCCTCCTCGGCCCCGGCGGGACGATCGTCGAGCCGACCTCGGGCAACACCGGCGTCGGCCTGGCCATCGTGGCGGCCCGTCGCCGGTACCGCTGCGTGTTCACGATGCCGGACAAGATCGCCGTGGAGAAGATCCAGTTGCTGCGCGCCTTCGGCGCTGAGGTCATCGTGTGCCCGACGGCGGTGGCACCCGAGCACCCCGACTCGTACTACTCGGTGGCGCGCCGGGTGCGCGAGACCACCCCCGGTGCCTTCCAACCGGACCAGTACCACAACCCGCACAACCCGGCCGCCCACGAGGCGTCCACCGGCCCCGAGCTGTGGTCGCAGACCGCCGGCCGGATCACCCACTTCGTGGCGAGCATGGGCACCGGCGGCACCATCTCGGGGATCGGGCGCTACCTGAAGTCGCGCAACCCCTCGGTGCAGGTGATCGGCGCCGACCCGGAGGGCTCGGTCTACTCCGGGGGCAGCGGCCGGCCCTACCTCGTGGAGGGGATCGGTGAGGACTTCTGGCCCGACACCTACGACGGGTCGGTCGTGGACCGGGTCGTGATGGTGAGCGACCGTGACTCGTTCCTCACGGCCCGGCGGGTGACCCGGGAGGAGGGGATCCTGGCTGGTGGGTCCTGTGGCACCGCGGTGTGGGCGGCCTTGGAGGTGGGCCGGTCGCTCGCACCCGATGACGTGGTCGTGGTCCTCCTCCCGGACTCGGGGCGTGGCTACCTGTCCAAGATCTACAACGAGGAGTGGATGGCCGACCACGGCTTCTTGCGGGCCGGGGGAGACACCGCCGGCGACGTCATGGCCCGCAAGACCAAGGATGTGCCGCCGCTGGTGCACGTCCACCCCGACGAGACGGTGCGGGCGGCGATCGGGGTCCTGCGGGAGTTCGGCGTGTCCCAGATGCCGGTGGTCAAGGCCGAGCCGCCTCTGGCGCTGGCCGAGGTCGTCGGGTCGGTGAGCGATCGCTCGTTGCTCGAACGGGCCTATCACGACCCCTCCGTCGTCGAGCGGCCCCTGGCGGAGATCATGGATCCACCACTCGCCACAATCGGGGTGGGCGAACCGGTCGCCGAGGCGGCGGCCCGCCTCCAGGCGAGCACCGCGGTGGTAGTGCTCGACAACGGCCACCCGGTCGGCATCCTGACCCGCTCGGATCTGCTCGACTTCCTCGCCGGCGCGGTCCGGGTGTGAGCGCCGAGGGGTTCGAGACCCTCGCGGTGCACGCCGGTCAGGCGCCCGATCCGACCACCGGCGCGGTCGTCACCCCCATCTACCAGACCTCGACCTACGCGCAGGACGCCGTGGGTGAGCATCGCGGGTACGAGTACAGCCGCACCGGCAACCCGACCCGGACGGCGCTCGAGGCCTGCGTCGCCGCGCTCGAAGGCGGCCACCGCGGCCTCGCGTTCGCGAGCGGGCTCGCCGGCAGCGACGCCGTGCTCCGGCTGCTCCGCCCGGGGGACCACATCGTGATCCCCGACGATGCCTACGGGGGGACCTACCGGCTGGTGGCGGGTGTCCACGCGCCGGCCGGGCTGACCTTCAGCGCGGTCGACCAGACCGACCCGGCCGCGGTCGCCGCGGCCTGGCGACCGCGGACGCGCATGATCTGGATCGAGACCCCGACCAACCCGCTCCTGTCGATCGCGGACATCGCGGAGCTGGCGCGCCAGGCACATGCGCAGGGGGCGCTCGCGGTCGTGGACAACACCTTCGCCACGCCGTACCTGCAGCGCCCCCTCGACCTCGGCGCCGACATCGTGGTGCACTCGACCACCAAGTACCTCGGCGGCCACAGCGACATGGTGGGGGGCGCCGTCGTCGTCGCCGACGCCGAGGTCGGGGACCGGTTGGCCTACCTGCAAAACGCCGCCGGCGCCGTCCCCGGGCCGTTCGACTGTTTCCTCGCGCTGCGGGGGATCAAGACCCTCCCCGTGCGGATGGACCGCCACTGCGCCAACGCGGCCGAGGTGGTCGAGCTCCTGCGCTCCCACCCGAAGGTCTCCCAGGTGCGGTACCCGGGCCTCCCGTCGCATCCGGGCCACGCCGTCGCGGCGGCGCAGATGCGAGGCTTCGGTGGGATGGTGTCGTTCACCGTGGCCGGGGGCGAGGAAGCGGCGCTCGCGGTGGTGCGCTCGACGCGCCTGTTCACGCTGGCCGAATCCCTCGGTGCGGTCGAGTCGCTCATCGAGCTCCCGCATCGGATGACCCATGCCTCCGTCGCGGGTTCGCCCCTCGAGGTGGACGCCGCCCTCGTGCGGCTCTCCGTCGGCCTCGAGACGGCGGCGGACCTCGTCGCCGACCTGGCGGGGGCGCTGGCGGGGACCTGACGGCCGGCGTCCGACGCCGGCGTCAGTACAGCTGCTGGTAGGCGCCGATGGCGCCGAGCACGACGGAGATGACGACCAGGGCGAGCATGCAGAGGCTGAAGATGAGGTCGGCCTTGCGGCTGACCAGCCCGTAGATGCCCACGATCTGTGCGACGACCAGGCAGGCGGCGGCGGTGTAGAGCAACGTCACGGGAAACGGGTCGCCGCCCCGACCGCGCTGTTGCCGCGCTCCTTGCCCGCTGCTCGCGGCGATCGCATGGAGGGGCAGGGTATCGGGCTGGACCGCGCAAAGGGGGCATCGCCGGGTCGGCCCCGCGGCGCTGGGCCGGAGCCTCACGGTCGGCGCGAGGGCGATGACGGGCCGGGACCAGCACGCGGAGTGGCGGGGTCGAGCACGCCGAGGGTCGAGGCGGTGTAGCGCTCCGGTTGGGACCAGGCCCCGGTGCGGCGGTCGAGCTCGGCGGCCTCCGGGAGCATCCACTGCAGGCTGCCGCGGCGCACCGCCGAAGACGAGATCTGCTCGTGCACCGCGTCGAGGACCAGCACCTGCACGCCGGTCGGCACGAACGGCGGGCGGGGAGCGACGAGGGCCGGGGGGAGGCCGGCGAGGGCGACGTCTCGGGCCTCGGGCGAGGGGTACCACACCGGGTCCACGACCTGGGCCCACTTGTCCGCTCCCATGATGATGGCGTCGTAGCCGACCGCGATCTCGGCGATCAGCCGCGCCTCGGTGATCGCGACGTCGAGCCACGGCCTGCTCGCCGCGACCTGGCGGAGCACCGAGACGCGGTCCTCCAGGGTGGGGATCTGCGCTGCGGTCTTGCCGAGCGGGGCGCGCGACACCACGAGGACCACGCGCTCGAGGCCGCCCTGCGCCAGTGCCGCCTCTGCGATGGCGAGGTGGGCGACGGTCGGGGGATCGAAGCTCCCGGGATAGGCGGCGCGGCGACCCATGCCACGAGCGTAGGGTCCAGGATGTGACCGCCGAAGCCCCGTGGACGGGCGATGCGGTGTCGCTCGTCGACGCCTTCCGCGCCGGGACCCGCTCGCCGCTCGAGGAGGTCGAGGCCACCCTGGCCGCCATCTCGTCGAGCGGACTCGGAGCCTTCTGCTACCTGGACGCCGACCGGGCACTGGCGGCGGCCCGGACGGCCGATCCGGGCCTGCCCTTCGGTGGTGTCCCTTTCGGCGTCAAGGAGCTCGACCGGGTGGCCGGCTGGCCGGCCGCAGACGCGTCGCTCGTGTTCCGGGACCGGGTGGCGGACTTCGAGCACACCGCGATCGGCCGCGTGCGGCGGTCCGGAGCGGTGCTGGTCGGCCAGACGACGGCCAGCGAGTTCGGTGGGCTCAACATCAGCGTCAGCCGGCTGCACGGTGTCACCGCCAACGCGTGGGACCCGGCGCGCAGCGCCGGGGGTTCCTCCGGCGGGAGTGCGACCGCGGTCGCCGGCGGGCTGGTGCCACTGGCGAGTGGCAGCGATGGCGGTGGGTCGATCCGCATCCCCGCGGGGTTCTGCGGTGTCCTCGGGATGAAGGGCACGGCGGGCCGCATCCCCCGCGGGCCCTTCACCCCGATCGCGCCGCAGACGGTCGTGCTCGGGTGCCTGGCGCGCTCTGTGCGCGACGTGGCGCGGTACCTGGACGTGTGCAACGGCTTCGACCCGCGCGACCCCTACAGCCTTCCGCGCGTCGAGGGCTGGGAGCGCGATCTCGGGAAAGCGGACCTGCGCGGTCGTAGGGCGGCGATCGCGCCAACGCTCGGCCACGCGGTCATCACCCCGGAGATGGAAGCCCGCGTGCGCGAGCAGGCCGAGGCCCTGGCGCGCGACGCGGGCCTGCGCATCGTCGAGCTCCCGGTCGCGTTCCCGTCGCTCGGGTTGGAGTGGGCGTTGGCCAACCTGCCTGCCCTGGTGGTCGAGCTCGGTGAGCACTACCCGGCTCAGCTCAGCGAGCTGAGCACCGAGCTCGCGTTCGGGCTGACGCTGGCCCGGCAGGCCTACGACCTCGACACCGCGGCGCGCATCGAGCGTGGTCGCACCGAGGCCAACGAGGCGATGGCGGCGATCTTCGATCAGGTGGACTTCGTGATCGCTGCCACCAACCCGGACGTGGCCTTCCCGGCGGAGGAGACCCTCAACACCCGGGTTGGCGACCGCTTGGTGGGGCCGGACAACAACGGCGTGCTGACGATCCCGGCGAACGTGTGCGGCAACCCTGCGGTCAGCATCCCGTCAGGGACCCTGCACGGGATGCCCGTCGGGCTGCAGGTCATCGGACGTCACCACGAGGACGCGCTGCTGCTCGACCTCGCCCGGGTCGTCGAGCGTGAACGGCCGTGGCCGCTCGTCGCGCCCGGCGCGCCCTGCTGAGAGCGGCGCCGGGCGCGAGGCACACCGGGTTTCAGTACCGGTACTGCTCCGACTTGAACGGTCCTCCGAGGTCGACGCCGAGGTAGGCGGCCTGGCGCTCGGTGATCGGGGTCAGTTTCGCACCGAGCTTGTCGAGGTGCAGCCGTGCCACCTTTTCGTCGAGGTGGCGGGGCAGCACGTACACCTTGGTGTCGTAGGCGTCGCGGCGGGTGAACAGCTCGATCTGGGCCAGCACCTGGTTGGTGAAGCTGAAGGACATCACGAACGACGGGTGGCCGGTGGCGCAGCCGAGGTTGACCAGGCGGCCCTCCGCCAGGACCAGCACCGAGTGGCCGTCAGGGAAGTCCCAGCTGTCGACCTGGGGCTTGATGTTGGTCCGGGTGATGCCAGGGAAGCGGGCCAGGCCGGCCATGTCGATCTCGTTGTCGAAGTGGCCGATGTTGCACACGATGGCGTTGTGCTTCATCTGGGCCATGTCCTCGACGGTGATGATGTCGCGGTTGCCGGTGGCGGTGACGAAGATGTCAGCCGAGCTGACCACATCGGCGAGGGGCAGGACCTGGTAGCCCTCCATCGCCGCCTGGAGCGCGCAGATCGGATCGATCTCGGTCACGATCACCCGAGCGCCCTGCCCCGACAGCGACTGGGCGCAACCCTTGCCCACATCGCCGTACCCGCAGACGACGGCGGTCTTGCCGGCGATCATCACGTCGGTGGCCCGGAAGATCCCGTCGATGAGCGAGTGCCGGCAGCCGTAGAGGTTGTCGAACTTGCTCTTGGTCACCGAGTCGTTGACGTTGATGGCGGGGAAGAGCAGCGTTCCCGCCTCCTGGCGCTGGTACAGGCGATGGACGCCGGTCGTGGTCTCCTCGGTGACGCCTAGGATCTGCTTGGACATCGTGGTCCACAGGTTCGAGCCTTCGCGCAGGGTGCGGGCAAGGGTCGCGAGGATCAGGCCGAACTCCTCGGAGTCCTCGGGTCCGAGCTCGGGCGTGCGGCCCTGCTCCTCGCACTCACGCCCGAGGTGGACCAGCAGCGTGGCGTCGCCCCCGTCATCGAGCAGCATGTTGGGGCCGTCCCCGTCGGGCCAGCGCAGGGCCTGCTCGGTGCACCACCAGTACTCCTCGAGGGTCTCGCCCTTCCAGGCGTAGACCGGCACACCGGCCGCGGCGATCGCTGCGGCCGCGTGGTCCTGGGTGGAGAAGATGTTGCACGACGCCCATCGGACCTCGGCGCCGAGCGCGACGAGGGTCTCGATGAGCACGGCGGTCTGCACGGTCATGTGCAGGGAGCCGCTGATGCGGGCACCGGCGAGCGGCTTGGAGTCGCCGTACTCGTGGCGCAGGGACATGAGGCCGGGCATCTCGACCTGTGCGAGGTCGATCTCCCGGCGGCCGAAGGCGGCCAAGCCGATGTCGGCGACGCGGTGGGGGGGAACGGTCACGGGGCTGCTCCTTGAGCGGGAAACGGGCGCGAGCGACGACAGGCGTGTGCCTCCGTCGCCGAGCCGGGGCCTTCTGACCCTTCCCGTCTGGTCAGCTCGTCGCCGGAGATTGTAGCGGCGCGGGCGATTGGGAGCGCGAACCCCGGGTCCCTAGGCTGTCCGGCGCATGCCCCGCCTCCCCCAGACCCTGCAGGCCCGGCGTCGCCGGTTCCGTGCCGGGCTCGCCATCACCACGGCGGCGCTGCTGGTGGCGCTCGTCGTCGTGTGGCGGTCCCGGGGCGACCACGCTTCCACCGCGTCGTCCTCTGCGTCGCCGCCGGCCGCGTCGTCGGCACCCACGACAGGCGCCGCCGGCGCCGCCAGCGCCGCCGCCGCGCCGAGCTCGTCGGCACGGGTCCCGACCGGCCTGGCGTCCCCCGACAGCTACGCGCCGGGGGTGCCGCCCAACAAGGACCCCAGCAACCTCTACGCCGCCGACGGCGCCGGGATGCTCAGTCCGGCCGTCGCCGGCGACCAGCCCCTCGTCTACGTGCCCAACACGGACAGCAACACCGTCAGCGTGATCGACCCCACGACGTTGCGGGTGATCCGGACGATCCCCGTCGGGGCGCAGCCCCAGCACGTGACCCCGTCATGGGATCTCCAGACGCTGTGGGTGGAGAACGACCGGGGCAACTCGTTGACACCGATCGATCCACGCACCGGCGTGGTCGGTGCCCCGGTCCCGGTCGAGGACCCCTACAACCTCTACTTCACCCCAGACGGCACCCGGGCGGTGGTGATGGCCGAGGCGCTGCACCGGATGGACTTCCGGGATGCCAAGACCATGGCGTTGCAGAACTCGCTCCCTGTGCCCTGCAGCGGGCTCAACCACATGGATTTCTCCCCCGATGGGAGGACCGCGGTCGCCAGCTGCGAGTTCGACGGCAAGCTGCTGCAGGTCGACGTCGTCAACGAGCGGATCCTGCAGAGCATCGACGTGGGAGGCGCGCCCCAGGATGTGAAGCTCTCGCCGGACGCGACCGTCTACTACGTGGCAGACATGAAGCAGAACGGTGTGCACGTGATCGATGCGGCCACCTTCAAGCAGATCGACTTCCTCAAGACCGGTGCGGGGGCGCACGGGATCTACCCCAGCCGGGACGCCACGCGCCTGTACGTCTCCAACCGGGGCGAGGGAAGCGTCTCGTTGATCGACCCCGTGTCCCGCAGGGTGGTGGGCAAGTGGGTCTTCGACAAGGGCCACGGGAGCCCGGACATGGGTGGGGTCTCCGCGGACGGCAAGATCCTCTGGCTGTCGGGGCGCTACGACGGGGAGATGTACGCGATCAGCACCGATACTGGCGAGCTGGTCGCACCCCCCATCAAGGTCGGGTCCGGTCCCCACGGTGCCGCGGTGTGGCCTCAACCCGGGCGCTACTCGATGGGCCACACCGGGATCATGCGCTGAGCCGAGCCTGTCGCTGACCGCTCGTCCCCAGGGGTTGGGTCGGGGGTGGGGCCCCGGTTAGGGTCCATTCGTGGCACACGAGCGGATCTTGGTCGTCACCGCCCACCCCGACGATGTCGACTTCGGCGCGGCGGGCAGCGTGGCGCGCTGGGTGCGCGAGGGGGCATCGGTCACCTATTGCATCGTGACCGACGGCGACGCGGGTGCGAGCCCGCCAGGGGTGCCCCGCGACGAGGTGCCGCGGTTGCGCCGGGCCGAGCAGACCGCGGCCGCGAAGGTGCTCGGAGTCTCGGACCTGGTGTGGCTCGGGTACTCCGACGGACAGGTGACCGCCAGCCTCGAGCTGCGGCGCGACATCAGCCGGGTGATCCGCCAGGTCCGCCCCTCCCGCGTCGTGTGCCAGTCCTCCGAACGCAACCTCGATCGCCTCTTCGCCAGCCACCCGGACCACCTGGCGGCAGGCGAGGCGACCATCTGCGCCGTCTACCCGGACGCCCGCAACCCCTTTGCCTTCCCCGAGCTGATGGAGGCGGGTCTGGAGCCGCACGTCGTCGAGGAGGTGCTGATCATGGCGGCGGGTGATCTGGACCACTTCGTGGACATCACCGAGACCTTCCCCCACAAGGTGGCGGCGCTGGCGGCCCACGTGAGCCAGACGGAGCACCACGAGGACCTCGAGGGCATGATCCGGGGGTGGTCGGAGGGCGTGGCCCGCCTGGGCGGCCTCCCCGAGGGGCGGCTGGCGGAGGGGTTCCGTCGGGTGGAGACCGGTGAACGCCCGCCTCGTGCCCGGCCCCCCGCGCCCGGTGAGCGCTGACCCTCGGTCAGAGCTTTCGCGCGAACCAGTCGAGGATGATCCTGGCCCGCTCGATGCGGTGCGCCGGAGAGCCCGAGCGCGACAGCTCGTGTCCCTCGCCCGGGAACCGGACGAACTCGACGTCGCGTCCGAGCAGGTGGAGGTCGACGAACAGCTCCTCGGCCTGCGAGATGGGGCAGCGCCAGTCGTCCTCGGAGTGCAGGATCAGCAGCGGGGTCCGCATCTCCTTGACATAGGTCACCGGCGATCTGCGGTGGTAGAGCTCGGGCGCATCGAGGTGGCTCGCGCCGACGTAGCCCTCGTTGAACCAGATCCCGATGTCGGAGGTGTAGGTCATCGTGAGGAGGTTGTTGACGGCTCGCTCCGAGCAAGCGGCCTTGAACCGGTCCGTGTGAGCGATGGCCCAGCTGGTGAGGTAGCCGCCATAGGAGCCGCCGAGCACGCCGAGGCGCTCCCCATCGACGCAGTCGAAGCACCGCACCGCCTCGTCGACCACTGCCATCAGGTCGGCGAAGTCGTCACCGCCCCAACCGTGACCGGGCGCTTGCGTGGCCTCCGGCCAGCGAAGGGCGCGGCCGAAGTCCTGGCTGTAGCCGGAGGAGCCCCGGAGGTTGGCGTAGACCACCGCGAACCCGGCGGCGGACTGCAGGTGCAGTTCGTCGAGGAACCGGTTGCCGTACTGGCCGAACGGACCGCCGTGGATGTTGACCAACGTCGGGTGCGGGCCGACGCCGGCGTCGACCGGCCGCAACAGCCAGGCATCGACCGGGGTGCCGTCAGCAGAGGTCGCCGAGAACCGCTCGGGCGTCGCGAGCGTGACCGCGCCCCGAAGCGCCGCGGCGAAGTCGGTCAGCACGTGCAGCGCCGTGTCACCGGCTCGGAGGACGGCCAGCTCGCCGGGCGCGTGGGCCTCGGTGACGATGACGGCGAGCGTGCCGCCGGCGTGATCGAAGGCGCTGATCTGGCGCTCGCCGCCGACGACGGTGGTGACCGAGCCCCCGTCGGTCGCGACGGCGAGGAGGGGCACGTTGCCACCATCCTCGGCGGTGAAGAGCACCGATCCGTCGACCGGAAGGGCGGCGCACGACGGAGGGGCCGTGGGGCAGCAGTTGCGGTCGAGGCCCAGGCTGAGGCCGCGCCGCAGGCCGGTCGCGACGTCCACGGCCATCACCTGGGTGTGGGTCGGGACCAGCCGCTCATCGTCCTGGCAGCACACGACGAGCGCCCCGTCCCCCGACCAGGTCGGTCGCGAAAAGGCCGGTCCGCTCGCGGTCAGCCGGCGGGGCTCGCCTCCCGCGGGATCGAGCTGCCAGAGGTCGACCACGCCGTCGCGGTCCCATCCGTGGTGGCGCCCGGCGCAGGTCACGATCGACGAGCTGTCGGGTGCCCAAGCCACTCCCTGGTGCTCGAAGGGGCCGTCGGTGATGCGATGGGGCGTGGCGCCCGCAGCGGCGTCGACGACATGGACCTGGCTGCGACGGTCGACCACCCAACCCACGGCATCAACGCGTGGTCCGAGCACGTCGATGCGCCTCGGTGGGCGATCCTTGTCCGCGGCGGTGGCCGGCACGTCGCCGACCCGGGCGGTGTAGGCCAGACGGCTGCCATCGGGTGACCACGCGAGGTCGTCGATGTCGTCGTCGTGGGTGACCACGCTCCGCGCCTCGCCCCCGCGCAGGGGCAGGAGGAGCACGCTCGCCGCAGAGGGGGAGGCGTCGCGGGAGGACACGAACGCGAGCCATCGACCGTCGGGGGACCAGCGCGGGCAGCGGTCGCGGGCCCGGCCATCGGTGAGCTGGCGCGGCGGCGACGCCCCGTCGGCATCGGTGAGCCAGACGGCGGAGCGGTACTCGTTGGCACCGGCGTCGATGCTGCGCACGACGAACGCGATCGACGTGCCGTCAGGGCTGACCCGAGGGTCGCTCAGTTCCACCAGCAGGGGGAGGTCCTCAGGACGAAGTCCGGCCACCGCGGAACCGTAGCGTCCCGCCCCTCCCGCTAGGCTGGACCCGTGAGCTCGGCGTTCCGCGAGCGGGTCGTCGAGGTGGTGGCGGCGCTGGGCGCGGGCGAGGTCGTGAGCTACGGCGACGTCGCCGCCCAGGCCGGACGCCCGGGGGCCGCGCGCGGCGTCGGCGCGGTGCTCGGGGCGAGCGAGGGCCTGCCCTGGTGGCGCGTCGTGATGGCCGACGGCCGCCTCGCTCCCGGCAAGGAGCGGGCGCAGGCGCGGCTGCTGCGCGCCGAAGGCGTGGACGTCGATCAGGGCCGGGTGCGGCGCACCCGCGACGGCGCGGCGAGCCGGGCCCGGAGGTGACGAGGAGGACTGCGGGGACCGACCTGCGGCCGAGGCGCGGTCATGGGCGCCGGGCCGGAGCTGCTCAGTGCTTCGCCGAAGCCTCGGCCTCGACGGGAGGCGTGGCGTCTGCGGCGCCGACCGAGACCATCGTCCGGGCGCACGGTACGCACACGTAGTCGACCGCCGGCGGGGCGGAGGAGATCGGGATCATCGCCTTTTGGCGCACGAGCTGCCCGCACCGGGGGCACGCGAGCTCGAGTCCTGCATCGCTTCCGGCCATGCGGCGGATGCTACCGGGCGGGGCGTCGGGGCGCGACCGGCGCCGGGCAGCACCCGGCCGGGCAGTGGTCGGGGAGGGGACCTTCCCGACCGAGGGCCCTGCGGGGCGTGCCCGGGGTGATCCGCTCCTCGATGAGCTCGCGGACCATGGCGACGAACGCGGCGTCGGTGCCAACCGTCGGGACCCGGATCATGCGCAGACCGATCGACGCCGCCGTCTGGGCGGCGGTGGTGTCGAGGTCGTAGACCACCTCCATGTGGTCGGAGATGAAGCCGATGGGCGCGACGACGGCCGTGTCGACGCCAACGCGGCGCAGGGCACGGAGGTGGTCGCTGATGTCGGGCTCGAGCCACGGCTGGGAGGCGGGACCGCTGCGGCTCTGATAGGTGAGCTGCCACGGGAGCCGGCCACCGGGGCTGGCGCCTTCGGCGACGAGGCGCGCCGTCGTGCCGAGCTGGCGGACATAGGCGGAGGACGCGGCCATGGCCAAGGGGATGCTGTGGGCGCTGAAGGCGACCGGCGCACTGCCTCCGGCCTCGGCCAGCGCGGCACGAAGCCGCTCACGCAGCGGCTCGACGTAGCCGGGGTGGTCGTAAAAGGCCCGGAGCTTGTCGATGCGCGGCGCCGTCGGCCCCACCTCGGCCCGCGCCCGCTCGATGTCGTCGAGGTACTGCCGGCACCCGCTGTAGGAGGAGAACGCGGAGGTGACGAAGGCCAGCGCGGATCGGACCCCGTCGCCGGCCATCGCCCGGATGGTGTCGGCCAGCATCGGGTGCCAGTTGCGGTTGCCCCAGTACACGGGCAGGTCGAGGCCGCTCGCGCGGAGCTCCTGCTCGAGGGCTCCGACGAGCGCGCGGTTGTGCCCGTTGATCGGGCTGATGCCCCCGAAGCGGTGGTAGTGCGCCGCGACCTCGTCCATCCGCTCCGGGGGCACATCGCGGCCTCGTAGGACGTTGCGGAGAAAGGGGAGCACGTCGTCGGGACCCTCGGGTCCGCCGAAGGAGACCACGAGCACCGCGTCGTACGCTGCGTCAGCCACCGCCGGCGGCTGCCGAGGACGCGGGCGGCGCGGACCCGGCCCGGGCGGCGGCGCGGGCGAGCAGCTCCGACTGCCGCTCGACGCGATCCGCTTCGAGCTGCGCGGCCAGCACATCGGCGCGCGCCCGGGCGCGCCGTCGCGCCTCGCCGCGATCGCGCAACGGGCGGACGAACAGCTCCGAGCGGACCTTCACGAGGATCTCGCCGTCCGTGCGGGCCAGCACCACCGATCCCTGCCGCCCCGGGGTGGGGTGCACCTCGAAGCGGCGCACCGAGCTCCACGGGAGGCGCTCGTGACCGACCACGCGCACCATGTCGATGCCCCCCAGGTCGGTCTCGACCCGGACCCGCAGCGCCCGCCAGGCGAGCGCGAAGATCAGCAGGATCCCGGGGATGACCACCCAGAGGTAGTCGTTGGGCACCGGGAGCAAGCCCGTCTCGGGGTCCTTCTCGAAGATGAGGCTGCTGCCGGCCACGAGCAGGGCGATCAGGCTGGCCGCGATGAGTCGCTGGCGGTCACGGCTCTGGTAGATGCGGCGTCCGCCCGCGGCGTTGGAGGTCACGAGCTCAGCCTAAGGGCTGTGTCGGACCGCGAGCGGCGCGAGGGCATCGGCGATCGGGCCGAGGACCGCAGGCGTGTGGGGCGGGGGCAGGTAGACGATCCCGAGGTCGAGCCCGGCGTCGGCGAAGGCCGCGGCGTCGGAGGCGAGCGCCGCGGGGCCACCGGCTGGGTCATAGCGGAGGTGGGTCGAGGTCGTGATCTCCGCCGGGTCGCGGTCGATCTCCGCGCAGCGCTCGACCAGCACGTCCCGCTTGGCCGCCCAGGCCTCTACGGGGCCGCCCGGCCAGTTCCAGTGCTGGGCATGGCGGGCGGTGCTTCGCAGCGTCCGCCGCTCGCCCGTGCCACCGATGCAGATCGGCGGGTGGGGTCGCTGGAGCGGCTTCGGCTCGCAGCGGGCCTCGGTGAGGGTGTAGTGGTCGCCGTGGAACGTGGTCGTGGTCTCGCTGAGCAGGCCGACGATGACCTCGAGCGCCTCGTCGAAGCGGTCGAAGCGCTCCTTGAGCGTCCCGAGCTCGATGCCGTACGCGCCGCATTCCTCCTCGTTCCACCCCGCGCCGAGGCCGAGCTCGAGTCGGCCTCCGGAGATGATGTCGAGGGTCGCAGCCATGTTGGCCAGCACCGCGGGGTGGCGGTACACCATGCCGGTCACGAGGAGCCCGATCCGCAGGCGCGACGTCGCCTGCGCCAGCGCCGTGGTGACCGTCCAGCCCTCCATGCACGGACCGCTGGAGTCGGAGAAGATGGGGTAGAAGTGGTCGAAGGTCCACGCCGACTCGAACACGTCGATGCCGTCCGCCTCCCTCCAGACCGCAAGCATGTCGGGCCACGAGGTGTGCTGCGGAGCGGTCTTGATGGCGAATCGCATTCCCGGGAGGCTACCCTTACCGCCCTGGTTCAGTCGCCGCCCTGGCTCAGTCGCCGCCCTGGCTCAGTCGGTGGTGTTGCGCCCGGTGGGGTGGCTGCGTCGCCATGACGCCACCAGGTCGCTGCGCCAGGCGAGAGCCGCGACCAGCGAGGCGAACCCCGCGAACACGCCGACATCGAACACGGCGGTGCCGCCGACGACGAGCCCGACGAGGATCAGGACGACACCGAGCGCGCCGAGGGCGCAGGAGATGAGGAACGCCGGATGGCTCGATGGCACCGTCGGCGTGCTGCGCGGGTCTCCTCCGGTCACCGCCGCAGGCTACCCGCGCCCGGACCGCGGCGCCGGGAGGGGCCGGCCGGCCCCTAGCCTCACCGCGGTGAGCGTCCTCGTCGACCTCCAACGGGTCACCGCCGGCCGGCCCGGCCGGCCCCTCTTCACCGAGGTTTCGATCGCCGTGTCCGATGGCGACCGCCTCGGCGTGGTCGGCATGAACGGGAGCGGCAAGTCCACCCTGCTGCGGATCCTCGCCGGCACCGGGGCGCCCGAGCAGGGGACGGTGCGGCGGGCCCGGTCCACCCGGGTCGGCTACCTCGAGCAGCGCCCGGAGCTGCCGCCGGGCACGGTTCGCGAGGCGGTGGGGCAAGGATGGGAGGCCGCCGCCGTCCTGGACCGGCTCGGGATGGCCGACCACGGTGATGCATCGGTTGCCACCCTCTCGGGTGGCCAGGCGAAGCGGGTCGCCCTGGCGCGGGTCTTGCTCACCGATGCTGATCTGCTCGTGCTCGACGAGCCGACCAACCACCTCGACGTCGGGGCCATCGTGTGGCTCGAGCGACGCCTCGCCACCTTCCGCGGGGCGCTCGTCGTGGTGAGCCACGACCGGCACCTGCTCGACCGCCTCACGACCCGGATGCTGGAGATCGACCGGGGCACCAGCGCGCTCCACGAGGGCGGGTACGCCTCCTACCTCCAGGCCCGCATCGAGCGCGAGGCGCGCGCCGTGTCGGCCGAGGCGACGAGGCGCAACCTGGCCCGGAGGGAGCTGGCCTGGCTGCGCCGTGGCGCCCCGGCGCGGACCCGCAAGCCGCAGGCCCGCATCGATGCGGCGCTGGCGCTGATCGGCGCCCGCCCCGATGGCCCCGAGCGGTCCGGCCCGCTCGAGCTCGCCCGGTTCGGCACGCCCCGGCTGGGGGACAAGGTCATCGAGCTGCACGACGTGGGCTTCGCCCACCCCGATCGTGCCGCGCTCTTCTCCCACGTCGAGCTGCGCCTCGACCAGCGGGCCCGGCTCGGGGTCGTCGGCGCCAACGGGACCGGCAAGTCGACCCTCCTCGATGTGTTGGCCGGGCGCCGGGGCCCCAGCGCGGGCAAGGTGGAGCGAGGCCCCACCGTGCACCTCGGCTACTACGACCAGTCCGGTGGCGACCTCGATCCCGCAGCGCGGGTGCGCGACCTCGTCGCGGGCCCCACCCGTCCTCCGGGGGACCCCGAGGACGTCCGGTTGATGGAGCAGTTCTGGTTCGCCGGGGAGACCCAGTGGGCCACCGTCGACACCCTTTCGGGGGGAGAGCGGCGACGGCTCCAGTTGCTGCTCGTGCTCGCCGGACGGCCCAACGTGCTGCTCCTCGACGAGCCCACCAACGACCTCGACCTCGACACCCTGCGGATGCTCGAGGACTTCCTGGAGACCTGGCCCGGCGCGCTCGTCGTCGCCAGCCACGACCGGGCGTTCCTCGAGCGCACCGTCGTGGAGCTGCTCGGCATCGACGGGTGCGGGCGGGCCGCCCTGGTGGCCGGCGGGGTGCCGGCGTGGGTGGAGGCTGCGACCGCGGCGGGCACGGCGAGCGCCACGAACGGCGCCGATGGGCCGCGCCGCGCGCCGGCCCCGGGCCCTGCCCAGCAGGGCGCCGATCGGGTCGGCGGCCGCTCGCCTGGGACGTTGCGCCGGCTCATGGCCGAGGCCGAGCGCGACCTCACCCGCCTCGAGCGCCGCCGAGCCGAGCTCGAGGCGGCGATGGGGGAGGCGGCGAGCGATCACGTCGCGCTCGCCCGCATCGGCGTCGAGCTGTCCGAGCTGCAGGGCCGGGTCGAGCAGACCGAGCAGCGCTGGATCACCCTCGCCGAGGAAGCCGAGGCACGATGACGTCCCAGCGTGGCGGCGGCCCGGCGGCGCTCGCGTTCGCGGTCGCGCTCGTCGTCGCTCCGGCGCTCGGCGGGTGCAGCTCGGGGACGGGGCAGGCCACGGCCCGAGCGGCCTCGACGGTGGCCGCAGGGCCAGCCGCCCGCGTGGGCT